>Ga0180218_1000040_pt1 | contig 284952 bp, 276 predicted proteins | sample eDN3rd37CKraftBY_FD_151334 | JGI IMG/M metagenome (GOLD analysis project Ga0180218, IMG submission 151334) | Enriched backyard soil microbial communities from Emeryville, California, USA - eDNA 3rd pass 37_C Kraft BY (version 2) (version 2) | ecosystem: Environmental > Terrestrial > Soil >... | reverse complement strand
GAACGACACCGACCCGGACAACGACGACCTGCACGTCTCCGCGGTCAACGGCCAGCCCGGCAACGTCGGCGCGGCCATCGCCGGCGACAACGGCGGCACCTTCACGCTCAACGCCGACGGCACCTACTCCTTCAACCCGGGCAATGCCTTCCAGCACCTGGCCCAGGGCGACAGCGTCCAGACCTCCATCAGCTACACGGTTTCCGATGGCGAAGGCGGCACCTCCACGACGACCCTCACGGTCACCGTGACGGGCGTCAACGACACCGGCACGGTCTCCGTGAACCTGGGCGCCGACGACGGCAAGGTGTACGAAGCCGGTCTGGACAATCCGGCCGACAACCGCGAAACGACCGGCGGCACGATCACGGTTTCGGCCAGCGACGGCATCAGCAGCGTCACCATCGGCGGCCAGACCTTCACGGTTGCGCAGCTGAGCGGCGACCTGAGCAGCCTGCCGACCATCGATACGACCGAGGGCACGCTGACGATCACGGGCTATACGCCCGCGGCCGATGGCAAGAGCGCCGACATCACGTTCAGCTACACGCTGAATGAGGCGCAGACGCACAGCCAGCCGGGCAATGACACCATCACCGACAACATCGGCGTGACCGTCACCGGCAACGGCGACAGCGAAACGAGCAGCTCGTTCAACATCACCATCGTCGATGACGTGCCGACGTTCCAGACGGTGACCGATACCGTGCTGGCCAACGAAGCGGGCCAGACGCAGACCGGCACGCTGGAGTTCGAAAGCGGCGCCGACGGCCTGGGCTCGCTGAACATCACCAACATCACGGGCCTGCCGAGCGACTGGACGACGAGCGCGCTGAACAATGCGTCCGTCAACATCTTCTCGCCGGACGGCACGCACGTGTTCACGGTCACGCTGAACACCGACGGCACCTACACGGTCGAGCAGCTGGCGACCCGGCCCGGAACGACCGAATCCGTGAACATGGGTTCGCAGATCACCAACTCGCCGCAGGCGAGCTACGACTTCGGCATTGCATCGGTGACGGTGCTGCACAGCAACCAGCAGCAGCAATTCAATGGCAAGGGATCAAACGTTCCGAACGTCAGCCATGAGTTCGGCATCGGCAATACCTGGTTCGAAGGCGGCGAGAGTTTCCAGATGACCTTCGACTCGCCCATGCTGAACTTCAACTTCGGCATCGCCACGGTGAACAACCCGGGGTCGGTAAAGGTCACGCTGTTCGACGGCGTCAATACGCTGGTCCTCACGGTTCCGGTCAATGTGGGCGATACGTCGCTGAGCATCACGCAGGAACAGATCCAGGACGCCGCGGCCGCCTTGAACCCGCCGATCTCGTTCGGCGACTTCAGCACCGCGACCCTGGAAGGCGTCGGCGGCCTCAAGGTCTCGCTGACGACGCTGTCGTACACCAATAGCGTGCCGGCCGACGACATGGACTTCACGGTGCACGTCACGGGCACCGATGGCGACGGCGACCCCGCGCAGACCGAATTCGACGTCACCTCCGGCGCCGAGGCGGCCGTCGTGGACGCGTTCAACCGGGTCATGGAAGACTCGGGCGATACCGTCGGCGGCTCGGTCATGCTCTCCACGGCGCTCGCCGTCGTGAGCGTGTCCGTCAACGGCACGGACGTCACGAACGCCACGGCGGGCAACCCGGTCACCTTCCACACCGGCAAGGGCACGCTGGTCGTGACCGGCTACGACCCGCAGACCGGCGCGCTGAGCTACACCTACACCGAGAAGGGCCAGGCCCATAACCACGGCAACGGCAAGAACAGCGTGCACGACGACTTCACGGTCACGGTCACGGACAGCGACGGCCAGGAGCGCAGCGGCGACCTGGTCATCCAGATCCTGGACTCGGTGCCGACGGCGCAGGCCGACCTGGGCAACGTCACCGAAGGCGTGACCCAGAACGTGTCCGCCGCCGACGGCGTGCTGGCCAACGACACCAGCGCCGACGGCTGGCACCATGCCGGCGCCATCGTGGGCGTGGCGGCCGGCGATACCGGCGTCATCTCGCACGGCAAGGTGGGGCAGGCCATCGACGGCCTGTACGGCAAGCTGACGCTCAATGCCGACGGCAGCTACAGCTACAAGGCCAACGCCAGCGGCCAGGGCGCCTTGCCGGGCGACGGCCAGGACGTGTTCACCTACACCGTGCGCGACGCCGACGGCGACCTGACCTCGACCACGCTGACGATCAACGTCGACCAGTTCGTGGCCGGATCCAACGACAACAACACCATCACCGGCGGCGCCGGCAACGATGTGATGCTGGGCGACCAGGGCGGCATCAAGCAGAACGTGACCGCGGGCACCAGCTACAACATCGCGCTGGTGCTGGACCTGTCCGACTCGATGAACGACAAGTGGGGCTCGGGCTCGAACAAGCCGACCCGCCTGCAAACCGCCAAGGACGCGCTCAAGGCCCTGCTGGAAAACCAGCTGGCCGTGCACGACGGCGAAATCAACGTGTCGCTGATCACCTTCAACGGCTCCAGCAGCGCGCTGAAGAAGTCGATCACGGGCCTGACGCCGGACAACGTCGATGAGATGGTCGACATCCTGATGGGCCTGAAGGCCAGCAGCACCACGCCGTACGGCGCGGCGTTCGACCGGACCACGCAGTGGTTCGAAGGCCAGCCCACGGTGGACAGCGAAGGCAAGCCCTACAAGAACCTGACGTTCTTCCTGACCGACGGCGAACCCAGCACCGAGTGGGGCTACAACCGCGACAACGAGTTCGCCGAGCTGGCCGCGATCAGCGATGTGCATGGCATCGGGATCGGCTCGGGCGTTTCCACGTCCACGCTGAACAAGTACGACAACACCGGCGGCTACTACACGGGCGGCCAGGAAACCCACGTCAACTTCTCCGGCAACTCGAACGCCAACAACGTCAACACCTGGGACAAGGACGGCACCGGCACGGTGACCAAGAACGACAACGCGATGCGTATCACGGATACGACCGCGGATGGCCAGGCGTTCAAGGTGACCATGAACCCCGACCACAGGATGAACGTCACCAGCGCCGGCGGCGCCTCGTTCAGCTTCGCGCTCAGCATGGGCAACAAGAACCCGGCCGACAAGTTCGAGTGGGTACTGATGAAGTGGGACGGCACGCAGTGGAACGAGGTCGAGCGCGGCACCGACGCCAGCACTCGCACGGGTATCCACGGCCCCGGCCAGTACGGCTTCCAGTTCATCGTCAACGACAACAGCGGCGGCGGCCAGTTCTATGCCACCGTGGACAACATCCGCAGCTACACGTCGGGCCGCACCGGGAACTCGCAGACCGTGCTCGATCCGTCGGACCTCGAGTCGGCCCTGATCGGCGGCAGCCAGAGCACGGAGCTGGCGCCGGTCGGCAACGACAAGCTGTACGGCGGCGACGGCAACGACATCCTGTTCGGCGACACGATCAACACCGACAACCTGCCGTGGGGCGTGGCGGGCAATCCGGCCAAGCCGGCCGACCTGCCCAACGGTTCGGGCCTGGAGGCGCTCAAGGACTTCCTGTTCCTCAAGAACGGCGTGCAGCCCTCCGATGCCGACTTGCACAAGTACATCTCGGAGAACCACGCGCTGTTCGACGTGGATGGCGATACGCGCGGCGGCAACGACGAGCTGCATGGCGGCGCCGGCAACGACATCCTGTACGGCCAGGGCGGCAACGACAAGCTGTACGGCGGCGACGGCGACGACATCCTGTATGGCGGCGCGGGCACCGACGAACTGCGCGGCGGGGCCGGCAACGACGAGCTGCACGGCGGCGAAGGCAAGGATCTGCTGATCGGCGGCCAGGGCGATGACATCCTGTACGGCGGTGACGGCAGCGACACCTTCAAGTGGGAGCTCAACGACCAGGGCGTGGTGGGCGCGCCGGCGCGCGACACGATCAAGGACTTCTCCAACGCCGATATCGCCGACGGCGGCGACGTGCTTGATCTGCGCGAGCTGCTGCAGGGCGAGAACAGCGGCAATCTGACGGAGTTCCTGAAGTTCTCCAGCGACGGCCAGGACACGGTGATCCAGGTCAACACCCAGGGCAATGTGAATTCCCAGGGCGCGGACCAGACCATCGTGCTGGAGAACATCGACCTGACGGCTGGCGGCACCAAGGACGACGCCGCCATCATCCAGGACCTGATCAGCCGCAGCAAGCTGCAAGTTGACCAGTAAGCCCGGTGCGCGGGCGGTGCGCCGCAAGGCGTGCCGCCCGCCGGCGGCGCGGGAACGCGGAAAATGTCAAAATATGTTTCATGCCATTGTCCACCCGTCCCCGTAAAGCGCCGCGCCTGGCGCTGGCAGCCCTGCTGAGCCTGGCTTGCGGGTGGGGTGGCGTCCACGCGCTCGATGTCGATACCGGCAAGCTGCAAAGCCTGGCGGCCAGCCGCTACGGCGCGCGCGGCGCGCGCACCGTGGATGACTGGCTGCAATTGCTGCGCAACGACACCTCCGCCACCGAAGCCAACAAGCTGGCGCGCGTCAACGCGTTCTGGAACCAGCGCGTGCTGTCCGGCGAGGACATGCACATCTGGGGCCGCGCCGATTACTGGGCCACGCCGCTGGAAACCCTGGGCAAGGGGGCCGGCGACTGCGAGGACTATGTCATCGGCAAGTATTTCTCGCTGATCTCGCTGGGGGTGCCCACCGAGAAGCTGCGTTTCATCTATGTGCGGGCCCGCATCGGCGGACCGTACAGCAATCAACAGATCGCGCACATGGTGCTGGGCTACTATCCCACGCCCAACGCCGTGCCGCTGGTGCTCGACAGCCTGATCTCGACCATCATGCCGGCCAACGAGCGGCGCGACCTGACGCCCGTTTTCAGTTTCAACGCCGACGGCGTCTACGTCGACGGCAAGCAGGCCAGCCCGGTGGACCGGCTCAGCCGGTGGCGCGACCTGCTCCTGCGCATGGAGCGCGAGGGCCTGCGGCCCTGAGATCCAGGAAATCCTATGTCCATACTTCGTCGACTGCTGCTCAGCCTTACCCTCGCCATCGGGATCATCCTGCTGGGCACGCTCGTGCTGAGCATCAACGCGGCGCGCGGCTACCTGTCGGACCAGTTGCAGGTGCAAAGCACCGACGCCGCGGTATCGCTGGCGCTGTCGCTGTCGCAGCCGGCCAACAACGACCCGGTGACGCAGGAGCTGCTGGTGTCGGCGCTGTTCGACGGCGGACACTTCGCGCTGGTGCGGCTGGCCGACCCGCAGGGCGCGGTCATGGTCGAGCGCGGCGCGCAGCCGGCGGCCAGCGTGCCGGGCTGGTTCCAGGCGCTGGCCCCGCTGGCCAACCGCGCGGCCAGCCACGCGGTCAGCGACGGCTGGCGCCAGATCGGCGAGGTCACGCTGGTCGCCAACGACGCCTATGCCTGGGAAACCCTGTGGGCCAGCAGCCTGCGCATGACGGCGCTGATCACCGGCGCCGGCGTGCTGTGGGCGCTGTTCGCCTTCGCGCTGGTACGCTGGATCGAGAAGCGCCTGCTGTTCCAGGTGAGCGAACAGGTGCGCGCCATCGACGGCCGCGCCAGCGGCGAACAGGCGTTCGCGCGCGTGGCGGAATTCTCGGGCGTGGTCGACGCCCTGGCGCAGACCCGCGAGCGCGTGCGCGCCACGGCCGAGGAGCAGAGCAGCCGCATCGAATCGCTGGAAGTGGAGCTGAACCAGGATCCGGTCACCGGCCTGGCCAACCGCAAGTACTTCATCAACGAATTCCGCCGCGCGCTGGACGAGAAACCCGCCGACACCCCCGCGCTGCCGGCCCGCCTGTCGAGCGCCGGCGGCCATGTGCTGGTGTTCCGCCAGCGCGACCTGACGGCCCTGAACCGGCACATGCCGCGCCAGTTCATCGACCAGTGGCTGCAATCGGTATGCGATCGCATCAACACCCTGGTCACCGCCCAGGGCCTGGCGCAGTCGCTGGTGGCCCGCCTGAACGGCTCGGACTTCGCCGTGCTGCTGCCGCATTGCGCCGCGCCGCAGGCCCAGGTCATCGCCGACCTGGTGCGCGCCGAACTGCGCACGCTGCGCATTCCGGTGGGCGAAGGCGGCCTGTGCCGCTGGGCCATGGCGCTGGCCGACTATGCGCCGGGCGCGCAGTTCAACGGCGTGCTGGCGCGGCTGGATTTCGGCCTGACCCGGGCCGAAAGCTCGGGCGACGACCACGCCGTGCTGGTCGGCCCCGACAACGCCAACCCGTTCTCCTCCACCGGCCAGTCGGCCTGGATGGACGCCCTGGTCACCGCGCTCGACCAGCAGCGCTTCAGCCTGTCGTTCGAGCCGCTGCGCGCCGTGGACGGGCGGCTGGTGCGCATGGAAGCCATGCTGATGCTGCACAACGACGACGCGCGCGAACCGATACCCGCGATGCTGTTCATCCCGGCCGCGGTGAGGCTGAACCTGTCGGCCGAATGCGACCTGCAGGCCGTGCGCCTGGCGCTGGACTGGCTGGCCGCGCAGCCGGGCGAGCTGGCGGTGCGGCTGTCGCTGCCGTCGCTGGGCAAGCGCAGCTTCCTGCGCCAGCTGGAGCTGATGCTGGCCGACCGGCGCGCCCAGGTGGGCCGCCTCTACCTGGAGGTGGATGCGCATGGGCTGGTCGACCGCGAAGGCGACGTGATCGCGCTGGAGCGCATCGCCGCACATTTCGGCGCGCATCTCGGCCTGCGCCGCCTGGCCCAGCAGTTCGGCGCCATGTCGCGCCTGCATTCGCTGCCGCTGGCCTACGTGAAACTGGGCGGCGGCTTCGTGGGCGGCATGTCGCAAAGCCCGGGCAGCCGGCAACTGGCCGGCTCGGTCATCGATACCGCGCGCGCGCTGAATATCGAGGTGTACGCCGAAGACGTGCCGGATACGGCCACGCGCGACATCCTGGCGCGCATGGGCGTGGAAGTGATGCGCGGGCCGGGCGTCACGCCGCCGCCGGCGCAGGAGTGAAACCGCGCCCCGGGCCGGCGCGCACGCCGGGCCGGGACGCGGCGCCGCTTACTTGCCGCCCTTGACGGTGGTGTAGGCGGCGATGAGGTTGCGATAGTCGGGGATGTGGTTGGAGAACAGCGTGCCCAGGCCCTCGATGTCGTTGCGCCAGTCGCGATGCAGTTCGCACGCCACGCCGAACCAGGTCATCAGCTGGGCGCCGGCCTGCTCCATGCGGCTCCAGGCCGAATGGCGCGTGACTTCGTTGAAGGTGCCCGAGGCGTCGGTCACCACGAACACTTCATAGCCCTCCTCGATGGCCGACAGGGCCGGAAAGGCCACGCACACCTCGGTCACCACCCCGGCGATCAGCAGCTGCTTCTTGCCGGTGGCCTTGACCGCCTTGACGAAGTCCTCGTTGTCCCAGGCGTTGATCTGGCCCGGGCGGGCGATATACGGCGCCTCGGGGAACTGGTCCTTCAGCTCCTGCACCAGCGGGCCGTTGGGGCCGTCCTCGAAGCTGGTGGTGAGGATGGTCGGCAGCTTGAAATACGTGGCCAGGTCGGCCATGGCCAGCACGTTGTTCTTGAACTTGTCGGGGTCGATGTCGCGCACCAGCGACAGCAGGCCGACCTGATGGTCGACCATCAGTACGGCGACGTTGTTCTTGTCCAGCTTGGCATAGCGTTTGCCCATGATGTGCTCCTTCGTGGGTACCCAGGATCCGCGCGCCGCGGCAGGGTGGGCCCGGCGCGCGCGTTGAACAGGAGAACAAGATAAGGCCGGCGCCCCGCTTCCGCCTAGATGCGAAATCGGCCCCTCAGCGTTCCAGATACAGGACGCCGAGGGGCCGGCGGCATCTTCAGAGATTGCCCGTGGCCTTGCCGATACGCCAATATATGCCGCCGCCGGTCATGCCGCCATCGACCGGCAGGTCGGCGCCGGTAATGAACGAGGCGTCCGGCCCGAGCAGGAACACCACCGCCGCGGCGATCTCGTCGGGATCGGCGCCGCGCCCAAGCGGCGTGGCGTCGCGATTGCCGTCGTGGAACAGGCGCGCGCGCGCCGCGTCGTGCACCGCATTGGGTTGCATGATCATGGGCGTCTCGACCAGGCCCGGGCACACCGTGTTGACCCGCACCCCCTGGTCGGCCAGCTCCAGCGCGGCGGCGCGGGTCAGCCCGCGCAGCCCCCATTTGCTGGCCGTGTAGGCGGCGCTGAAATAGCCGGTCAGGCCGGCCGTCGACGACGTGTTGACGATGGCCGCGCCGCGCGGCATCAGCGGCGCCAGCGCCCGGATCGCCAGGAACGGCCCGTCCAGGTTGATCTCCAGCAAGCGCCGCCATTCCTCGGGCGCGGTTTCGGTGACGGTCTTGCGCAGCGTGATGCCGGCATTGTTGACCAGCCCGTAGAGCGGCGCGCCGGCCGCGGCCAGGTCCGCCGCCAGCGCGCTCCAGGTTGCCTCGCGCGCCACGTCGGCCACGCGCGGATGCAGGCGCGGCGCCGCCGGCCCGGCGGCCTGCGCCAGTTCGCGCCAGCAGGCGTCATCGGCGGGCAGCACGTCCAGCGCGTGCACGATGGCGCCGGCGGCCAGCAGCCGCAGCACCTCGGCGGCGCCCTGCCCGCGCGCCGCGCCGGTCACCACCACGGCCTTGCCTTCCCAGTATTGCGTCATGATGCGCTCCTCCTCAGGCCTTGGACACGCCGCCATCGGCCAGCAGCACATGGCCGGTGACATAGGACGACGCCTGCGACGCCAGGTACAGTGTCGCGGCGGCGATGTCATCGGGCTGCCCCAGCCGGCGCGAGGGGATGCGGGCGATGTACTCGGCGTAGGTCTGCGCGTCGCCATGCATCCAGCTGCTCATGGGCGTATCGATGAAGCCGGGCGCGATGGCGTTGACGCGCACCCCCAGCGGGCCCCACTCCAGCGCCAGGCACTGCGTCAGGTGCGCCACGCCCGCCTTGGCCGACGCGTAGTCGGCGCAATTGGGGCGGGGCTTGATGCCCGCATAGCTCGACAGGTTGATGATGGCGCCGCTGCCCTGGCGCGTCATGTGGCGCGCCGCCGCCTGGGCGCCGAAGAACGTTCCCTTGAGGTTGATGTCCAGGGTGCGCTGCCAGGTCTGCTCGTCGAGCTCCAGCGCCGGCATGCGCGCCATGAAGCCGGCATTGTTGACCCAGATGTCGAGCGCGCCGTACTGCTGCGCCACGGCGTCGGCCAGCGCGCGCGAGGCGGCCGGGTCGGCGACGTCCAGGGCGCGGCAATCGACGTCCTGGCCCGATTCGCACATGGCCTGGGCCAGCGCCCGCGGGTCCAGGTCGGTGGCCACGACCCGGGCGCCCTGCTCGCGCAGGGCCGCCACGATGGCGCGCCCGATGCCGCCGCCCGCGCCGGTCACCACGGCGATTTTTCCTGCCAGATCCTGATATTGCATGTTGTTCTGCTGCATGAGAGTCGAGGTTCAGTTGTAGGCGGCGCGCCGCGGGGCGGCCGCATTGTCCGGTTCGCCCGGCAAGGGAATGTCGTTGAGGTCCATGCCCGCGGTTTCCCGGATCAGGAAGGCGCCGATGAAGGCCATCACGCCCAGCGCCGCGACATAGGCGGTGTAGACCCAGCCCAGGTCGTGCGCGCCCAGCCAGGCGTTGATATAGGGCGCGGTGCCGCCGAAGATCGCCACCGAGAGCGAGGAGATGAAGCCCACTCCCATGGCGCGCGCCTGGGTCGGCACCTGTTCGGCGATGAAGGCGGGGAAGATCGCCGCCAGCAGCGCCCACACCAGCAGGCCGATCAATTGCGCCACGAACAGCGTCCAGGGCTGCGAGGTCACGATGTGCGCTACCGGGAACACGGCCAGCGCCACGCCCAGCCCGAACGCCATCACGATGGGCTTGCGGCCGTAGCGGTCGGCCAGCCAGCCGCACACCGGCAGCCACAGCAGGCACACCAGCTGCGCGATCAGGCTGGCGGTGTAGGCGCCGGACGGGTCCATGCCGCGCGTGGCAATGGCGGTGGCCGGGGCGAACGTCACCCAGATGTAGTAGGTGGCGTTGGAGGCGGCGGCGATCATCACGATGTTGCGGGCGATGCGCAGCGCCTGGCCACGCGTCATGGCCGGGCCGGCCGGCCGTCCGCCAGCCTGGCGCGCATGCTCCTCGAACACTTCGCTTTCGCTGGCGCTGCGGCGCATGTACAGCGCATAGACGCCCAGCAGCGCGCCGACCCCGAAGCCGACCCGCCAGCCCCAGGCCTCCATGGCTTCCTTGCCCAGCATGGAGGTCAGCAAGGCGGCCAGCGCGGTGGCCGCCATCACGCCCAGCGTCACGCTGATGAACACCGAGCTGGACCACAGGCCGCGGCGCGCCGGCGGCGCGATCTCGGCCACATAGGTATACGCCACGCCCGACTCGCCGCCGTGCGCCAGGCCCTGGGTCAGGCGGCACACGAACAGCAGGATCGACGCGTAGACGCCCGCCTGCTCGTAGGTGGGCAGCAGCGCGATGGCCAGGCTGGTCAGGGCCAGCAGGCACATGGTCAGCACCAGCGTGAACTTGCGCCCGTAGCGGTCGCCGATGCGGCCGAACAGCCAGCCGCCCACCGGGCGGGCCAGGAAGCCCCCGGCAAACACGCCCAGCGTGGCCAGCAGGGCCGAGGTCGGATCGGCCGGGTCGAACAGGTTCATCGCCAGGTAGGCCGAGAACGTGCCGTACAGGGTCCAGTCGAACCACTCCAGCGCGTTGCCGACGGCGGCCGCCCGCAGCGACGTCAGGCGGCGCCGCAGGTCCTGTGTCTCCATGATTTGTTGTGTCATTTTCTTGTATTCCGGTATGCGCGCGTCAGCGCAGGTGAAGGGCAAACCAATCGGCCGCCGCCTGGCTGGTGCGGTCGAAGTGGTCGGTATAGACGGAGTAATGCCCGCCAGGCAGCAGCAGCAATTCCTTGGGTTGCTGCGCGTTGTTGAAAGCGTCCTGCTGCAGGTCGGCCGGGGTCAGCCCGTCGCTGGCCGCCACGATCATCAGCAGGGGCGTGGGCGCGATGCGCCGCGCATACACGCCGGGCTCGTAGGTGCGCGCCAGCTCCAGCGAACGCAGCGTCACCGCGTTGACCCATTGCGGGCAACGGCGCGCCTCGCCCGTCATGTAGTGGTAGGAGTCGGGGCCGGGATAGGCGACGGGCGCCTCCGGATCGGGGTCGACCATGCGCAGCGTGGCCGGCTCGGCGCCGGCGAAGCGCGCCTCGCGGTCGGCCTCGAAGGCGGCCTGCAGCGCCTGCGCCTTGTCGTAGCGCACGCGCCGCTGGGCTGCCGTGAAACCGCTGGTGGTCGGCACCTGGCTGACCACGCATTTGACGCGCCGGTCGATCGCCGCCACCGTCAGGGCGTGGCCGCCGCTGTAGCTGCTGCCCCAGATGCCGATGCGTTCGCGGTCCACCTCGGGACGGCCGCGCACGTATGAAATGGCGGCGCGGAAATCCTCGACCTGGCGATACGGATCGATTTCCTGGCGCGGCAGGCCGTCGCTCTTGCCCAGGTTGCGGAAATCGAACGTCAGCGCCGCCAGCCCGCGGTTGACCACCGCGGCGGCATAGTCCTCCAGGTCGCCCCCGGCCACCATGGACCAGCCATGCGCCAGCACCACGGCCGGCACCGGCGCGCCGGCACCGGCCGGGCGGTAGAACGTGCCGCGGATGCAATCGCCATCGAGCATGAATTCAATCGGCTCAGCCGATCCATCAGGCGCCGGGCGCCCATGCCAGGACTCATTCATTATCTGCCCCCTTCCTGTAAACAAAGCTAGAATGGAGCAGATTCTCCCCAGCCGCCAAGCCGGGAACAAGCGGTATTATTCACCCAATCAATCGGAACAGCCGATCAATCCGCATCATGGACCTGCGCCAACTCGATTGTTTCCTGGCCGTGGCCAGCGAGCTGCACTTCGGCCGCGCCGCCGAAAAGCTGTACATGAGCCAGTCGTCCGTCTCGGAAGCCGTCAAGGCGCTGGAGCGCGCGCTGGGCGCGCCGCTGTTCGACCGCACCAGCCGCCGGGTGGCGCTCACGCCGCTGGGCGAGACGCTGCGCCAGGGCGCCTCGCCGGCGGTCATCATGCTCAAGGCGGCGCTGGACGATTGCCGGCGCCAGGCCAGCGGCAAGCAGCGCCGGCTGAGCATCGGTTTTCTGGGCGGGGGATTCTACGAGCTGTACCGGCCGCTGGTGGCCGAATTCACGGCCGCGCATCCGGGCATCGAGCTGGACTTCACCGAACTGACCTATGTCACGCACTACGCCGCGGTGGCCGACGGCTCGGTCGATGTCGCCTTCTGCCGCCTGCCGCTGGGCGCCGATGGCCTGTGCCACGGCCCCATCGTGCTGCGCGACCAGCGCATGCTGTGCGTGCCGCACGACCATCCGTTCGCCTCGGCCCATCTGCTGGACCCCGAACTGCTGGCGCGCGAGCGCCTGGTGCGCATGGTGCCGGGTTCGGTCAACCAGGAATGGCAGGACTACCATTTCCCGCGCCATACGCCGCGCGGCAAGCCGATCGGCGACGGGCCCATCGTGCGCACCGTGCGCGAAGGCATCGAGGCGGTCAACGCGCGCCAGGGCCTGCTGATGCTGACCAAGCGCGCCGCCAGCTACTACGCCACCCCGCAGATCGCCTTCGTGGAGATCGACCTGCCGGCCATGCCGTCGGCGCTGGTGCGGCGCATCGACGATCACCGCCCCATCCTGCAGGAACTCGATGCGCTGCTGCTGCGCATCGCGATGCGCTACGGGGTGGCGCCGGGCTAGCCCCGGCGCGCCCCGGCCTAGCCGCGCGCCAGCACGCTGGCGATGGCGTCGGCGGCCACCGCCACGTTGTCGCGGTTCAGGCCCGCCACGCACATGCGGCCCGAGCGCAGCAGGTACACGCCCTGGTCGCGCCGCAAGGCCTCCACCTGTTCGGCCCCCAGGCCGGTATAGGTGAACATGCCGCGCTGCGACAGGTAGCGCTGCAGCATGCGCGGCTCGACGCGGCCGGCCAGGCCGTCATGGATGGCGCGCCGCATCGCCTGGATGCGTTCGCGCATGGCGCCCAGTTCGGCCTCCCACGACTGCCGCAGCGCCGGCGTGCCCAGCACCTGCGCCACGATGCGCGCGCCATGGGTGGGCGGGTTGCTGTAGATGGCGCGGATGGTGCTGGTCAGCTGGCCCAGCACGCAGCCGGCCTGCTCGGCGGTTTCGCACACCACGCTCAGTCCGCCGCAGCGCTCGCCGTACAGCGAGAAATTCTTCGAGAACGAGTTGGCCACCACACAGGTCACGCCCGCCTCGGCCAGGGCCCGCACGGCATAGGCGTCGTCGTCCAGGCCGTCGCCGAAGCCCTGGTAGGCCATGTCGACGAAGGCGATCAGGCCGCGCTCGCGCAGCACCGGGATCAGCGCGTCCCACTGGGCGCGATCGAGGTCCACGCCGGTGGGGTTGTGGCAGCAGGCATGCAGCAGCACGATGCTGCCGGCCGGCAGGCCGCTCACCGTGGCCATCATCTCGTCAAAGCGCAGGCCGCCGCTGGCGTCGTCGTAATAGGGATAGGTGTGCACCGCGAAGCCGGCGCCCTCGAAGATGGTGCGATGGTTTTCCCAGCTCGGGTCGCTGACCCAGACTTCCGACTTGGGGAAATAGCGCTTGAGGAAGTCGGCGCCCACTTTCAGCGCGCCCGACCCGCCCAGCGTCTGCACGGTGGCGATGCGGCCGGCGCGGCGCGCGGCGCTGCCGGCGCCGAACACCAGTTCCTGCACCAGGTCGCGATAGGCCGGCAGGCCGCCCATCGGCAGGTAGGGGCGCGGCCCGATGTCGGCCAGCAGCGCGGCCTCGGCCTCGCGGGCGGCGGCCATGACGGGAATGCGGCCGGCTTCGTCGAAATAAATGCCGATGGTCAGGTTGACCTTGCCGGCACGGGGATCTTTCTGGAAATCCTCGTTCAGGCTGAGGATGGGGTCGCCCGGATAGGCTTGGACGTGCTCGAACATGGAACGGCTTCCTACAATGAATAGCGGCGCGGGCACGCCCGCGCCCGCGGATACCGACACGGTAACAGGATTTTATCGAACCTCGCCGCCGCCGCCCCACTGCGCCGCGAAGGCGGCGCGGAAGTCGCGCAGCCACGCCAGGCGCTGCTCGCCCAGGCGGCGGCCGGCCTCGGTCTGCATGCCTTGCGGCAGGCGGGCCAGCTTGGCCTCGATGTGGTCCAGGGTATAGCGGCTGTCGTCCAGCGTTCGCCGTGCGGCCAGCGGATCGGACGGATGGGCCAGGGCCCGGCCCAGGCTGCCGCCCACATGGAACATGCGCGCCAGCCCCACCGGGCCGAGCGCGTCCAGGCGGTCGGCGTCCTGCACGATGCGGGCCTCGATGGTGCGCGGCGCGATGCCGGCCGAGAAACTGTGCGCTTCGATGGCGTGCGCCACCGCGTCCAGCCGCGCGGCCGGAAAGCCCGCCCGCGCCAGGCGCTCGCGCGCCGCCGCGGCGGCCTGGCGCGACGCCAGGTGGCGCTCGGGATGGTTCTTGGGCAGGTTGACCAGATCGTGCAGGTAGCTGGCGGCCAGCACGACCAGCGCGTCGGCCTCGGGGTGCGCCCGCAGCATCGCGCGCGCCGCGTCCCACACCCGCCGCAGATGGCCAAGGTCATGCGCGGCGTCGTCCTGGCCGGCCTGCGCGGCGATGGCCGCCAGGCGCGGCAGCCAGTGGTCGAGGGCGACGCGATCGGCCGCGCCATCGCCAGGGTTTGTCATCGTTTCGGGCCTCCGTGCGGGCCGCCGCGGCCCGAAACGCTGATCTTAGCGCGCCGCGAACGGTGCGGCGAAGCGGCGCAGCCGCAGGGCGTTGCTCAGCACGAACACGCTGGACAGCGCCATCGCGCCGGCCGCGAACACCGGCGACAGCAGGCTGCCATTGACCGGATACAGCACGCCGGCGGCCACCGGGATCAGCGCCACGTTGTAGGCGAAGGCCCAGAACAGGTTCTGCCGGATGTTGGCCATGGTGGCCTGCGACAGCGCGATGGCGTTCGGCACGCCGCCCAGGTCGCCCGACATCAGCACCACGTCGGCCGCCTCGATGGCGATGTCGGTGCCGGTGCCGATGGCGATGCCCACGTCGGCCTCGGCCAGCGCCGGCGCGTCGTTGATGCCGTCGCCCACATAGGCCAGCGCGCCGTGCTCGGCCTTCAGGCGCTTGACCGCGTCGACCTTGCCGTCGGGCAGCACTTCGGCGATGACCTCGTCGATGCCCAGCTGGCGCGCGATCGCCTCGCCGGTGCGGCGGTTGTCGCCCGTGATCATGGCCACTTTCAGGCCCAGGCCGTGCAGGGCGCGGATGGCCGCGGCGGTAGTGTCCTTGATGGGGTCGGCCACCGCGATCATGGCGGCCAGACGGCCGTCGATGGCGGCGTACAGCGGCGTCTTGCCCTCGTCGCCCAGGCGCGCCGCCTCGGCGCCGAACACGGCCACGTCCAGCCCCAGCCGCGCCATGTAGCGGTCGGCGCCGATCTCGACCCGCGCGCCCTCGACCCGCGCCGCCACGCCGAAGCCGGTGATCGACTCGAACGCCTCGATCGCGCCCGGGATGGCGCCCTCGAGCTGCGCGGCATCGACGATGGCCCGTGCGATGGGATGCTCGGACCTGGCCTCGACCGCGGCCACCTTGCCCAGCACCGCCGCGCGCTCGAAGCCCTCGGCCAGCACCAGGTCGGTCAGTTCGGGACGGCCCTTGGTCAGGGTGCCGGTCTTGTCCACCGCCACCACGCGGGCGTCCTTGAGGGCCTGCAGCGCCTCGCCCTTGCGAAACAGCACGCCCAGCTGCGCGGCGCGGCCCGTGCCCACCATGATGGAGGTGGGCGTGGCCAGGCCCATGGCGCACGGGCAGGCGATGATGAGCACCGCGACCGCGTTGACCAGCGCGAAGGTCAGCGCCGGATCGGGGCCGAACACGAACCACACGGCGAAGGTCGCCAGGGCCACCGCCATGACCGCCGGCACGAACCACATGGTGATGCGGTCCACCAGCGCCTGGATGGGCAGCTTGGAGCCCTGCGCCTGCTCGACCATGCGGATGATCTGCGCCAGCACGGTGTCGCCGCCCACCTTGGTGGCGCGCAGCGCCAGCGCGCCGTTCTGGTTGACCGTGCCGCCCACGACCTCGGCGCCCGGCTGCTTCTCGACCGGCACGGGCTCGCCGCTGATCATGGACTCGTCCACGAAACTGGTGCCCTCGGTCACCTGGCCGTCCACCGGCACGCGCTCGCCCGGCCGCACCTCGACCACGTCGCCCACCGCCACCTGGACGATCGGCATCTCCACGGTGGCGCCGTCGCGCCGCACGCGCGCCGTCTTGGCCTGCAGGCCCATCAGGCGCTTGATCGCCTCGGAGGTATTGCCCTTGGCGCGCGCCTCCAGGTAGCGGCCCAGCAGGATCAGCGCCACGATGACCGCGGCGGCCTCGTAATAGACGTTGACCGTGCCCGGGGGCAATACGCCGGCGGCGAAAGTGGCGATGACCGAATACGCATAGGCGGCCGCCGTGCCCACGGCCACCAGCGAGTTCATGTCGGGCGCGCCGCGCAGCAGCGCCGGCACCCCCTTGCGGAAAAAGCGCAACCCGGGGCCGAACAGCACGATGGTGGCCAGCACGAACTGGATGTACCAGCTGTTCTGCACCCCGATGCTGTTGGCCACGGCATGGTGGAAGGCCGGAATCATGTGCGAGCCCATTTCCAGCACGAACACGGGCAGCGCGAACACCGCGGCCACGATCAGCGCGCGGCGCAGGCCCCGCAGTTCGGCCGCCTGGCGCTGGGCCGCGGCATCGGCGGCGGCGCCGCCCTCATCCAGCGCACGGGCCTCGTAGCCGGCGGCGGCCACCGCCTGGACCAGCGCCTGCGGTGCCAGCCCGCCCGCCACTTCGACATGGGCGCGCTCGGTCGCCAGGTTGACGCTGGCCGCGCGCACGCCCGGCACCGCCTTCAGCGCGCGTTCGACACGCCCCACGCAGGAGGCGCAGGTCATGCCGGAGATGGCCAGCTCAATGGTGCTGGCGGCCACGCTGTAGCCGGCCTGCTCGACCGCCTGCACTGCCGCGCCGACGTCCGGCGCGCCGGCAAAGCGCACGTCGGCGCGCTCGGTCGCCAGGTTGACCACCGCGTCGCGCACACCCGGGATGGCCTTCAGCGCGCGCTCGACGCGCCCCACGCACGAGGCGCAAGTCATGCCCTCGATGGGCAGGCTGATGGCGCCCGTCGAGGGTGCGCCGGCTTGGGAACTGGCATTCATCACGGCTCCTTCAAACAATGGGGATCGATAACATGCCCCCACTGTAGACCTTCCCATGATTGGAAGGTCAAGCGCCGGCGCGCGCCTTACGCCAGATGCGTGACGAAATAGATCTTCTTGACGTGGCGGTCCACTTCCCAGCGGCCGGTATAGCCTTCGGGCATGATGAAGGCGTCGCCCGCCTTGACCGCGTGGACCGTGCCGTCCGGATCCACCAGGCGCGCCTCGCCCTCGATGATGTGGCAGTACTCGATGTAGCCGGTGGTGTTGGACTGGAAGCTGCCGCTGGTGCTCTCCCACACGCCGGACTCGACCTTCCCCTGCGCGCCCTCGAACGCGGTCACCGTGCGAAACGACGCGTCGCCGGCAATGGGCCGGCTGGGCTTGCCCGCCACGGGGTTGATCATGGGGCCCGTCTCGATGCGGACCAGGCGCGATTTGTCGTGTTGCGGCATGGGTTCCCTTTGCAAGTTCACTGGAAGGCCGGCACCGCCACTGCGGCGGCCCGGAACCGGACTATAGCCAATCACGGCCCTGACAGGCGCGGCGCGCCCGCCGCGGGCCTGTCTATATGCCCAGAGCGTATAAACACCAGCCTAAAATTTCATGGAAAACCCTAGTTTTAGTATGCGAAACTCAGGTCAAACTCCGTTCTGGAAAAAAAAACTACTTTTCCGGGATTTCGCAGTTTTCATGAGCACGTTATTTCGCCGCGCGCCGCGTACCATCATTGCTGCCCGCGATTGACCTCGCACTCTACCGACCACGACACCATCGGCATGCCCAACCTGAACCTCAGCCTCGACCATACCGGATTGATCGTCTTCAAGCTGGAAGACGCGCGCCAGGCCTTCGAACGCCTGGGCTTCACCCTCACGCCGCGCAGCATGCACGCCGGTGCGCTGACCCCGGGCGGCCCGGTGGTGCCCTGGGGATCGGGCAACCATTGCGCCATGTTCCGCAACGGCTACTTCGAACTGCTGGGACTGGTGGAGCCGGACAAGCCCAGCACCGCGCGCCGCATGCTGGACCGCTACGAAGGCCTGCACATCGTGGCCATGGACTGCGAGTCGGCCGACGCCATGCATCCGCAGCTGACGGCGGCGGGCGTGCCCGCGCCGGCGCCGGCCACGCTGGAGCGCGACGCGGCCTTCGGGCCGGCCAACGACCAGACCCGGCGCGCGCGCTTTCGCAACATCAACCTGGACGGCGAGGCCTATCCCGAGGCGCGCTTCATCGTCATCGAGCACGGCACGCGCGACGTGCTGTGGCAACCCCACCTGCTCGACCATCCGAACGGCGCCACCGGCCTGGCGGCCATGTACTTCGCCGCCGCCGACCTGTCGGCCACGCTGGAGCGCTTCCAGCGCCTGCTGGGCACGCCCAGCGCGCACGGCGACGCCTATTGCTTCGAGCTGCGGCGCGGCCGCTTCTGGGTGATGTCCGAGGCGGCCATGCGCGCGCACTGCCCGGTGCTGCGCGACGGGCCCGTGCACCGGGTCGCCGCCGCCTGCATCGAGGTCCGGTCGCTGCCGGCGCTGCAGGAATACCTGCAAGCCCGCCAGATCGATTACGTCGCCGCCCCGTACCTGGACGGCGCCGCGCCGTCCATCTGGGTGGCGCCCGCGCAGGCCAGCTGCGCGGCGCTGCAATTCATCCAGGCCCGATAACCTTCCAATAACACCCAATAACCCCTTCCTGACAGGAAATGCAATGAGAGCAGCAGTCATCTACGAACACGGTGGTCCCGGCAGCATCAAGTACGAGACCGCCTTCCCCGACCCGGTCGCCAAGCCCGACGAGGTCATCCTCAAGGTCGGCGCGGCCACGCTGAACTACCACGACGTCTTCACCCGCAACGGCATGCCCGGCATCACGGTGCCCATGCCCATCATCATGGGCCTGGACTTCGCCGGCGAAATCGTCGAAGTCGGCGCGGACGTCAAGGACTGGAAGGTGGGTGACCGCGTGCTGGTCGACCCCTCGGACCGCAAGACCTTCGGCGGCGTCATCGGCGAAGCGCGCCACGGCGGCCTGGCCGAGTACTGCGCGGTGCCCGACCACCACCTGGTGCGCCTGCCCGACGACGTCAGCTTCGAGACCGCCGCCTGCCTGCCGGTGGCCTACGGCACGGCCTGGCGCATGATGCAGACCATCGGCAAGATCCAGTCCGGCGAACGCGTGCTCATCCTGGGCGCCTCCGGCGGGGTCGGCACCTGCTGCGTGCAGCTGGCCAAGCTGGCCGGCGCCGAAGTCGTCGCGGCGGCCTCCAGCGCCGAGAAGCTGGCGCGCCTGACCGAGCTGGGAGCCGATCACGTGATCGACTACAAGCAGGAAGACTTCATGAAGGCGATCTTCGCGAAGTTCGGCAAGCCGCACCGCCGCCTCTACGAGAACGGCGTGGACGTGGTGGTCAACTTCACCGGCGGCGACACCTGGGTCAAGTCGCTGCGCACGCTGCACCGCAACGGCCGCGTGCTGACCTGCGGCGCCACCGCCGGCTACGATCCCAAGGAAGACCTGCGCTTCATCTGGAGCTACGAGCTGCAGATCCTGGGCTCGAACGGCTGGACCCGCGACGAGCTGATCGCCCTGCTCGAACAGGTGCGCGCCGGCAAGCTCCTGCCCATCATCGACCGCACCTACGGCCTGGCCGATATCAACGACGCGTTCCGTCAACTCGAAGACCGCCAGGTCTTCGGCAAAATCCTGGTGAAACCATGAGTCAGCAAGCCGCACGCAAACTGGAGAAGGCCGACATCGAGGCCATCTTCGCCCGTTCCCGGTTCATCAGCGCGATGAACCTGGAGATCCTCGACATCGACCACGCCGGCTCGCGCTTCTCGGTGCGCATGCCGCTGCAGGACACCTACGAGCGCGGCGCCCCCGGCACCAAGCAGTTCCACGGCGGCGCCCTGGCGGCGCTGATCGACGTGGTCGGCGACTTCGCCATCGGCATGCTGGTGGGCGGCGGCGTGCCGACCATGAACCTGCGCATCGACTACCTGCGCCCCGCCGTGGGCGACTACGTCGACGGCGTGGCCGTGGTCCGCAAGGCCGGCAAGTCGGCCGCGGTGGTCGATATCGACATCGTGTGCCCGGCCGGCAAGCTGGTGGCCATCGGGCGCGGCACCTATGTGCCGATCACGGGCTGAACTTCCGCAAACCGGCCGAACCTGAAGGAGCCGAACATGCTGCTTGTACCGAGTAACCTTGCGCGGGCCGCCTGCGCCATTGTGATGTCCACGGTGTTGTACTCCCCGGCACATGCCGAATTGACCAAGCTGCGATACGGCAACGTCACCGACATGACGCTGTCGCAGGCGCCCATGGTCGCCGCCAAGCAGCTCGGCTACTTCAAGGAGGAAGGGCTGGATGTGGAGCTGATGGGATTCAAGGGCACGGGCACCCTGATCCCGCAGATGCTCGCCAAGCGGGTGGATATCGGCTACCCCAACCCGGACACGCTGATCATTTCGCGCGCGCCGGGCAAGGACAAGCTGCCGCTGAAGTTCTTCTACAACGCCACCCGCGCCTCGGGGTGGGAGTTCGCCGTGCTGGCGGACTCGCCCCTGAAGTCGCTCAAGGACCTCGACGGCCGCAAGGTCGGCGTGGGCGCGATGACCTTCGGCAACGTGCCCATCACCAAGGCCGAATTCAAGGAACTGGGCATCGACGCCAGCATGGTGCCGGTGGGCATCGGCAGCGCCGCCTTCCTGGCGCTGCAAAACAAGCAGATCGACGCGCTCAACCTGTTCGATTCGCAGCACGCCACGCTGGAGACGCAGGGCACCGCCATCCGGCGCCTGCCGCAGCTGCCGCGCTACGAGGCGCTGTTCAGCAACGGCATGGTGGCGCACGAGGACATGATCCGCGACAAGCCCGAGGTGCTGGCCGGGTTCGGCCGGGCCATGGCCAAGGCGACCGTGTTCTGCGAAGCCAACCGCGAAGCCTGCGTGCGGCTGTTCTGGAAGGAGTATCCCAACACCAAGCCGGCCGGCGACGACGCCAAGGTGCTGGCCGACAGCGTCAAGGTATTCTCGGCGCGCTTCAACAAGATGCTGGTGTTCCCGGAAGGCAAGCCGCGCCAGTGGGGCCAGTTCAATCCGGACACCTGGCGCGATTTCGCCGCCGCCCTGTATGAGGGCGGGCAGCTCGAAACGCTCGACGTGGACCTGGACAGCGTCTATACGAATGCGTTCGTGGACAAGTTCTCCGACTTCGACACGGCTGCCGTCCAGGCGCAGGCCAAGGCATTCAAGGACTAGGAGCCGGCAGCGTGAATCAGGCACAACACAATGGCAGCGCACCGGTATTCCGCGTCCAGGGCCTGGAGGTGACCTACCGCTCCTCGCGCGGCCCGACCACGGCGCTCGAGGGGTTCAGCACCACGGTCGCCGAAGGCGAATTCCTGTCCATACTCGGCCCCTCGGGCTGCGGCAAGTCCACGCTGCTCAAGGTGGCCGCCGGCCTGCTCAAGCCCTCGGCCGGCGTGGCCGAGCTGCGCGGACAGGCCATCAGCGGCCCGCGGCGCGACGTCGGCATCGTGTTCCAGCACGCCACCCTGCTGCCCTGGCAGAACGTGCTGGACAATGTGCTGCTGCCGATCCGCACCATGGGCATGGACATCGCGGCGGGCACCGCGCGCGCGCATGCCCTGCTCAAGACCATGGGGCTGGAGAAGTTCGAGCAGCATTACCCGCACGAGCTTTCCGGCGGCATGCAGCAGCGCGTGGGCATCGCGCGCGGCCTGATCCACGACCCCAGCCTGCTGCTGATGGACGAGCCGTTCGCCGCGCTCGACGCGATGACGCGCGAGACCATGATGGTGGAGCTGCAGCGCATCTGGAGCGAGACCCGCAAGTCGGTCATGTTCATTACCCACTCCATTCCCGAGGCGGTGTTCCTGTCGAGCAAGGTGGTGGTGCTGGGGCCCCGGCCGGCCCGGGTGCTGCGCGAGATCGACATCGACCTGCCTTTCCCGCGGACCGAGGAAACGCTTGCCAGCCCGAAGTTCGCCCAGCTGTGCGCGGAACTGCGCTCGCTGTTCTCCAACGTGGCGCACTAGGGAACCGACATGAAAGAGCGCACCAAATCGATCGTCCATCCCCTGCTGCTGCTGGCCGCGCTGCTGGCGCTGTGGTTCGTCGCCAACCGCTATCTGGGCGTGCCGTACTACGTGCTGCCGCCGGTCGAAGGGGTGCTGTCGGCGCTGTACCGCGGCTACGTCCAAGGCGATTTCTGGGGCGATTTCGGCTTCACGCTGGCGTCCATGGCGATCGGCTACCTGGGCGGCTGCACGGCGGCCTTCATCATCGGCGTGCTGTTCGCCGAGTACCGTTGGCTGGAACGCCTGCTGTACCCCTTCGTGCTGGCCCTGCAATCCATGCCCAAGGTGGCCCTGGCCCCGCTGATCCTGGTGTGGTTCGGCTTCGGGCTGGAGTCCAAGGCCATCATGGTGGGCTTGGTCTGTTTCTTCCCCATGTTCATCAACACGGCGGTGGGCCTGAAGGCCACCGATCCGGCCCTGCTGGACCTGATGCGGGCGTTCTCGGCCAGCCGCTGGCATATCCTGACGCGCATCAAGATCCCGTCGGCGGCCAGCCACATCTTCGCCGCGCTGCAGATCTCGGTGGTGCTGGGGCTGATCGGCGCGGTGGTGGCCGAGTTCGTCTCGTCGTCGAAGGGGCTGGGCTACCTGATCAACGCGGCGACGACCACGCTGGACACCAGCACCATGTTCGCCGCGCTGATCAGCCTGGCCGTGCTCGGCATCGCCGGCAGCCAGCTGATCAGGGCCCTGCATCGCAAGCTGGTGTTCTGGGACCGCGGCGACGCCGGGCGAACCCTCACCGAGTAGGCGCTAATCTTGCCCCAGCCCCGCCAAGGCGCGGTCGAAGATCTCGCGCGATTGCACCAATACCCCGGCGCGCCAGTCCGGCGCGCTGGGGTAGAACGCCTCGCGGATGTCGCGCATCAGCGTGGCGCGCAGCGCGCTGTCGGCGTCCTGGTGCTCCCACAGCCAGCGCGCCGCCATCGAGGCGCGCTGCATGCGCGGACGCGGCAGCGTGCCGAACTCCACCACCACCGCCGTGGTCTCGGTCTCGGGCAGCATGGCCACGAAGGCATCGACCAGCAGGCCCTGGTAGCGCGCCACGGCCTTGTGCGTCACGCCTTCGCGGTTGACCGCTCGCTCGCCCCACCAGCGCCGCGCCCGTTCGTAGGCCGGGCTGCCGGCCTCGTGGAAACACAGGAACACGTGGCCGCGCTCGGGGCCGATGCCGGTGTGCAGGTCGATGAAGGCGGCCTGGCGCACGCCGGCCAGATGGGTGGCGATGGCCTCGCGCAAGACGCGGTTGGACCATTGCTGGCGCGTGCCGCCATAGAAAATGCCGGTCGGGTGGCTGTACTGCCCGCCGTTGAAGGCATCCGAGTAGACCTGCTCGCCCACCGATTCGCGGAAATCCGACAGCTTGCGGAAAATCGCCTCGACGTCCTGCTCGTCCCAGTGATCGCGCGCGATCAGCGCATGCACCTCGGCGTAGCGCGGATTCTGCGGCAGGGGCTGGCTGAAGTCGACGAAGTTGCGGTTCAGGTCGACGTTTTCCTCGGTAAACCGCAAGGCGTGCGCGAACCCCCATGGGTTGTGCGCGTGCAGCAGCAGCACGCCGGTATCGCGCGGCAGGCTCGACGGATCGAGACGGCGCAGCCAATCGGTCTGCGCCGCCGAGCCGCTGTAGCCTTCGATGCCGTGCGTGCCGCAGCCCACCACCAGCATCCGGCTGGCCTGCTCGCCGCCCAGCCGCGCCACGTCCAGATAAAGCGCTTCGCCGTCCGGGCCGCGCTGTGTATCGTGGCAATAGGAATGGATATCGGCCCCGGCGGCACGCGCCGCTTCCAGGAATTTGGCGCGGGCCTGCGCATAGGTTTCGGAGAAAGGATCGGACGCGTGCACATTGGCTCCTAGATAGGGGTTGGCAAATTCAATCCCATTCTACGGAATGGTTCTGGAATTTTTTTTCGTTTTCCCGCTCGAGATATACCGTTTACAGGTGAAATCATGTCGTTGAATCTGGGCCAGCTTACTGACCCTAACAAGAACCCCGCCGCCATCGCGCTGATCGACTGCCTCGACCACGAGGCGCCGCGGGTCTACACCCACGGGGACCTGGACCGGCTGGCCAACGCCTGCGCGCGCGGCCTGTTGCGCAAGGGCCTGAAAACGGGCGACGCCGTCGCCCTGATGGGCATCAACCGGGCCGAGTTCCTGATCGCCTACCTCGGCATCATGCGCGCCGGCATGGTGGCCGTGCCGGTCAACTACAAGCTGGCGCCCGACACCCTGTCGTACCTGCTGCAAGACTGCCAGGCGCGGCTGGCCTTCGTCGACGAGCCGCGCGCGGCGCTGGCGCCGGCCGGGCTGGACACGGTGCGCTTCGACACCGCGCAATGGGACGATTTCCTCGACCCGGGCCCGTTCGAGACGTACGTGCCGCCGCCACGAACCACCGCGATGATCCTGTACACCTCGGGCTCGACCGGCCGCCCCAAGGGCGTGCAGCTGTCGCACGACGGCCAGCTCTGGACCATCCGCTCGCGCTTCCTGAACCGCAAGGATTTCGACAACGAGCGCTTCATCGTGGCCGCGCCGATGTTCCACATGAACGCGCTGGCCAACTGCAAGTTCGCGCTGGCCGCCCACGCCAGCATCGTGCTGCTGCCGCAGTTCGACACGCACCGCTTCATCGAGGCGCTGGGACGGCACGACGTGACGTGGATCACCTCGGTGCCGACCATGATGGCCCTGGTGGTCAAGGAAAAGCAGGCGCTGGCGCAGATCGACACCGCCCGCGTGCGCTATATCCGCATGGGCTCGGCGCCGGCCACCGACCAGCTGTACGAGGCCGTGCGGCGCGCCTTTCCCAATGCCGCGATCGCCGGCGGCTACGGCACGACCGAGGCCGGCCCCATCGTCTTCGGCCCCACCCAGGGGCGCGCGCTGCCGGGCGGCGGCGGGCTGGGCTGGGTGCTGCCGGACGTGGAAGTGCGCCTGGTGGACGCGCAAGGCCGCGACGCCGACGAGGGCGAGCTGTGGATGCGCACGCCCGCCAACATGCTTGGCTACCTGAACCTGCCCGAGAAGACCCGCCAGGTCCTGACCGAGGACGGCTGGTATATCTCGGGCGACGTGTTCCGGCGCGACGGCGACGGCTGCTACTACTTCATCGGCCGCGCCGACGACATGTTCAACTGCGGCGGCGAGAACATCTACCCGGGCGAGATCGAGCAGGTCATCGAGCGCCTGCCCGCGGTCATGCAGGCCTGCGTGGTGCCGGTGGCCGACGAGATCAAGGGCCAGAAGCCGGTGGCGTTCGTGGTGCTGCAGCGGGGCATGAGCCTGTCGGAGCAGGACGTCAAGTCGTACGTGCTGGCCAACGCGCCCGCCTACCAGCATCCGCGCCGCGTGTTCTTCGTCGATTCGCTGCCGCTGGCCGCCACCAGCAAGGTGGACCGGCGCGCGCTGGCGCAGCGCGCCCAGGCCGAGGCGTAGCGCGAAAAGGCGGGGCCGATCGGCAATGGGCTGCTCGATGAGCAGCCCATTCCAATTCCGGGCCCGGACACGCCCGAGAAGGCACTTATTTTCCACGCGCCGGGGCGTAGCATGGATCCATCAGATCAAGAAGGTGGAGACATGCGCTTCAATGCCACATCGGTTGCCGGCGCCGCGCAGCCGCAACGCCTGCACGGCCTGGCGGCCGACATCGACCGCGCCGTCGCCGCGGCCAGCGCGGCCGAGACCCCGGCCGCGGTGGCCGGCGTGCTGGCCGCCTACCGCGAACCCGACGAACTGCTGACGCCAGCGCAGCAGGCCGGCAGCGCCGAACACTACGCCCGCCACCTGCTCTACGCCCATCCGCTGGGGCGCTTCAGCATCGTGGCGCTGGCCTGGCAGCCGGGGCAATGCACGCCGGTGCATGGCCATTTCACCTGGTGCGCCTACGCGGTGCTGCGCGGCGCCATGCAGGAAGAACAATACGATTGGGACGCGGCCGGCCAGCGCGCGCTGGCCACGCGCGTGGTGGCGCGCGCGCCGGGCGATTGCGTGGCCAGCCTGGCGGGGCTGGACGCCATACACCGGCTGCGCAACGTCGGCGCCGGCACGGCGATCTCGCTGCACGTCTACGGCGTCGAGGGCGAGCGGGTCGCCACGCACGTCAACCGCATCGCCCGCGCCGCCTGAGCGCGGCCGCCGGCGCTACGACGCGTAGTCGACCGGCAGCGCGGTGGTGTACTTGAGCTGCTCCATGGCGAACGACGAGCTGACGTCGTGCAGGTCGGCGATGCGGATCAGCTTCTTGTAGACCGTGTCATAGGTGGAGATATCGGGCACCACCACGCGGATCAGGTAGTCGATGTCGCCGCTCATGCGGTAGAACTCGACCACCTCGGGGATGTCGGTCACGTGGTCGGCGAAGCGGTCCAGCCAGGCCTGCGAATGCTGGTTGGTCTTGACCGATATGAAGACCGTCACCCCCACGTTGAGCGCGACCGGATCGCACAGCGCGACCTGGCGCCGGATTACCCCGCTTTCCTTCAGCTTCTGCACCCGCCGCCAGCATGGCGTGGTCGAGAGGCTGACCTGGTCCGCAATGGACTGGATCGGCGTCTCCGCGTTCTCCTGGAGAATCGCAATGATCTTCCTGTCTGTGGCATCCATGTTCGCACTGCCATGAAAAGGCGCGGCGGCCCCACCAGGGAAGCCGTCCGCGCCGGGATGAGCGGCGGGCGCGGACGCGCCCGCCGCGGCCGTACCGCTCAATCGATGGTGACCTTGGCGTCCTTGATGACCTTGCCCCAGCGCGCGGTTTCCTTCTCGACCAGCTGAGCCAGTTCCCCGGGCGTGGACGGCGCCGGCTCGGCGCCCTGCCTGGCGATGCTCTGCTTGACGTCGGGCAGCGCCAGCAAGGCGTTCACGTCCTTGTTGATCTTGGCGATGATGGGTTGCGGCGTGCCCGCCGGCGCGAACAGCGCCCACCAGGTCGTCACGTCGTAGCCCTTGACCCCGGCCTCGTCCATGGTCGGCACGTCGGGCAGGTCGGGCGAGCGCTTGGGCGAAGTCACCGCCAGCGCGCGCAGCTTGCCCGCCTTGATGTGCGCCAGGGCGGCGGGAAGATTGTCGATCGCCATCGGCACCATGCCCGCCATCACATCGGTCAGCGCCGCGTTGCTGCCCTTGTACGGCACGTGCGTGATGGGCGTGTCCGTCATGCGCTTGAACAGCTCGGACGACAGGTGCGGCGAAGTGCCGGCGCCCGGGCTGGCGTAGAACGCCTTGGACGGGTCGGCCTTGAAATAGGCCAGCAGTTCGCCGACGCTCTTGGCCGGCACCGATGGATTGACCACCAGCACGTTCATCACGGTGGCGATCTCGGAGATCGGCGCGAAATCCTTGATGTGGTCGTAGCCGGGGTTCTGGTACAGGCCCGGGTTGATGGCGTGCGTGTTGATCGAGCTCATGTAGAGCGTGTAGCCGTCGGCCGGCGCGTGGGCGCCCGCCTGGGCGCCGATATTGCCGCCGGCACCGGGCCGGTTCTCGACCACCACGGGCTGGCCCCACATCTTGCTGAGATTGTTGGCGACCAGGCGCGTGAAGAAATCCGAGCTGCCGCCTGGCGGGAACGACACGATCATGGTCACGGGCTTGCTCGGATACGCGGCCCCGCTCGCCACGGCCGGGCCGGCCAGCATGCCCGCGGCGGCGCATACGGCCCAGGTCGCCAGCAGGCGGGATTGAATGGACTTCATTGGAAATTCCCCTAGAGAGGTGTTGTATGGCTGCGCTTGCCAGCATCAGCCCCCGTTCCCGGCATTATGGAAGTCGCGCAGGAAAATATATTTGCGACTTGTGGCTCGAAAACCGTCAAACCGGGAATTAATTTCTAATATATCCCGGCTCGCAGGGTAATCCCTTACAATTATTCGTTATATCGTGCGGCTATTTTTCACTATAAGCGGTTCGGGCGCTCGACCCCGCCCCGCGGCCGCCGGCGGCGAAGTCGGTTACTCTGCTCGTTTGTCCAGGCGCCCCGCCGCCTCGCCCGCATCAGGAGCTGTATGTTTACTGGCATCGTCCAAGGCACCGCCACCATCGCCGGCATCGCCGACCGGCAAGGCCTGCGCACCTTCACCATCGATTTCCCGGCCGGTTTCTGCGTCGACCTGGCCATCGGCGCCAGCGTCTCGGTCGACGGCGTGTGCCTGACCGTCACGCGCATCGTGTCGGCCGACACCGCCACCTTCGACGTCATGCTGCAAAGCCTGGACATCACCACGCTGGGCGGCTATGCGGTCGGCGCACGCGTGAACGTCGAGCGCGCCGCCCGGGACGGCGCCGAGATCGGCGGCCATCCGCTGTCGGGCCATATCGATTTCGCCGCCGCCGTCGAACGCGTCCGGAACATGGACAACAACCGCGTGCTGCGCATCGGCATCCCGCCGGCGTTTCGCAAGTATGTGTTCGCCAAGGGCTATATCGCCGTCAACGGCGCCAGCCTGACCGTCTCGGAAGTCGACCGCGAAGAAGGCTGGTTCGAGGTCTGGCTGATTCCCGAAACGCGCCGCATGACGGTGTTCGAGGAAAAGCAGGCCGGCGACGCGCTGAATATCGAGATCGAGCGCAGCACCCAGGTGGTGGTCGACACGGTGCGCGAAGCCGTGCAGGAGAGCCTGGGCAGGCTGCAGCCCGTGCTCGAGGCCATCCTCAAGGAGAAGGGCCTGAGCCTGGAAGACTTCGTGCGCCCGCCGGCGCTGAAGTAAGCCGGCCCGGCCGGCCGGGCCGGCCAGGCGCCGCCGCTCAGCGCGGCGCGGCCAGCAGCTCGTGCAGCCAGCGGCCGATGGCGGTGACCTGCTCGTCGCGATGCGGCTGGCCGATCACCTGCAGGCCCACCGGCATGCCGTCCACGCCCAGCGCCGGCACGCTGATCGCCGGCGCCCCCAGCAGCGAGGACACGCAGCTGAACGAATAATCGCCGGTGGGATAAGGCGTGCCGCGCAGGTCGGCGATGCGCGGGGCCGGCCCGCTCGAAGCCAGGCTGAGCAGCGCGTCGCACTGGGTGGCCAGCGCCGCCAGCCGCTGGCGCGCCGCCTCGCGCTCCAGTATGTCGTGGCGATAGCGCTCCAGCGTCATGGCCTGGCCCAGTTCCAGCTGTCGCACCAGGCTGGGGCCGAGCGTGCCGGGATGCTGCTCGGCCATGTTCTTCAGGCTCCAGTGGTGCTCCCAGGAAATCAGGCGCATCGACAGCGCGCCCGCCTGCGCGATGGCGCGTTCGAGGCCGTCGACCAGCGAGCAGTCGGCGCGGCGCACGATCCGCACGCCCTGCCCGGCGATGCGCTCGAGCGCCGCCTCGAAGGCCGCGCGCGAAGCGGCGTCCAGGCGCTCCCAGCCCTCGGTCTCGATCACCGCCAGCCGCGCGGGCTTGCGCCCGGCCGGCGGCGCCGCCTCGCCGTACAGGCCCGGATGGCCGGGATCGCCGCCGACGCGACGCACGATCTCGATCGAGGTGGTCCACATATCCTGCGCGCTGCCGGCATGGATGCCGACGTGCGACTGGCTGAAGCCCTGCCGCTCGCCGCGATTCATGCCTCCGTAGGTGGGCTTGAGCACCCAGTTGGCGTTGAAGCTGGCCGGCCGCAGCATGGAGCCGACCAGCTGCGAGCCGACCGCCACCGGCACCATGTTGGCGCCCACCACGGCGCCCGAGCCGCTCGACGAGCCGCCGGGGGTGCGCTCGGGGTCGAACGCATTGGTGGTGGGCCCGGGGTCCAGGAACCCCAGCGCGGTGGTCACCGTCTTGCCCAGCACGATCGCGCCGGCCTCGCGCAGCGCGCGCACCACGGCGCTGTCGCGCTTGGGAAAATTGCCGGTGTAGGCGGGGCTGCCCATCTGCGTGGGCATGTCGCGGGTTTCGATCAGGTCTTTGATGCCCACCGGCATCCCGTCGATGGCCGACAGCGGGCGGCCTTCGCGATAGCGGCGCGCCGAGGCGTCGGCCGCCTCGCGCGCGCCCGCCTCGTTGAGCACCACCCATCCCTGCACCACCGGTTCGCGCCGGGCAATCGTGTCCAGGCAGCGCTCCAGGTAATCGCGCGGCGAATCGCCGCCGTCCAGGAACGCTTGCGTGCGGTCATGGAAAGTCAGGGGAGTGTGCGTACTCGGGTGGTAATTCAAGGTCTGCTCCTGGGTAATGAACCGGGCGGTCGGCCGGCTCAGTTGATCTGGATGCCAGCGTCTTCGATGAGACGCGTCCAGCGCTGATATTCGTCATGGAAGAACGCGTCGAACTGCTGCGGCGTGCCGGGCTGCACCTGCATGCCGAACGACACCAGGCGATCGCGGATCTCCGGCATCGCCAGCACCGTGGCCAGATCGCGGTTGAGCTTCTCCACCTGCTCGGGCGGCAGGCCGGCCGGCGCGAACAGGCCGTACCACGCCTCCAGCTGCAACCCGGGCAGGCCCGCTTCGGCGGTGGTGGGCACGTCGGGCAAGGCGGCCAGCCGCTGCGGCGAAGCCACGGCATAGGCCTTGGCCTTGCCGCTGGTCACGTAGCCGATGACGTTGCCATTGCCCAGCTGGACCAGCAGGTCCACCTCGCCGCCCAGCACGGCGCGCGAGGCTTCCAGCGCGCCGCGGTACGGCACGTGCATGATGTCGACCTTGGCCGCCTGGCGGAACATCTCGGTATAGAGTTGCAGCGCCGAACCGATGCCGTTGGAGGCGTACGTATACTTGCCGGGGTCCGCGCGCAGGCGGGCGACCAGTTCGTCCATGGTGTTGGCCGGCATCGACGGATGCGCCAGGATCAGCACCGGCAGGCTGCCGATCTTGCCCACCCGCGTCAGGTCCTTGACCACGTCGATGCGCGCGTTCTTGTTCAGCGCCGGCAGGGTCGCCAGCTCCGAGTAGGTGATCATCAGCGTATAGCCGTCGGGCTGGGCGCGCGCGGCGAACTCGGTGCCGATCAGCGTGCCGGCGCCCGAGCGGTTTTCCACCACCACCGGCTGGCCCCACAGCGCGGTCAGCTTGGGCCCGATCAGGCGGGCCAGGATGTCCGCGGTGCCGCCCGCGGTGGTGGGCACGACGATGGTGACCGGGCGCGCCGGATACGTTTCGGCCACGGCCGCCGCGCCCGCCAGCGGCGCCATGCAGGCCAGCAGCCATCTGGCGCAGGCAAGCCTCAATCCACGACTCATTTGAACCCCCTTTGTGCTTGTGATCGTCCGGCCGCCGACGGCGCCGGATGCGGGGCCATAGTGAGGGTTGGCGACATTGCGCTCAAACGACTTTATCGCTAGGATGGTTTACATTTTCTTAAGCGAACGCGGGATCGGGCATGGATGGTTTGCCGCCTCTCAATGCAGTGCGGACTTTCGAGGTAGCAGGCCGGCTGTGCAGCATTACCGAGGCGGCCGCCGAGCTGTGCGTCACCCCTTCGGCGGTCAGCCGGCAGATCCGGCTGCTGGAGGAACACCTGGGCCGCAAGCTGTTCGTCCGGCAGCACCGCGGCGTCGTCCTCACCACCATCGGCCACCAGTACCTGGGCGATATCTCCAAGGCCCTGGTGGAGGTGCGGCGCGCCACCTCGGAGGCGGCCAGGCCGCGCCAGCGCGCGGTCTTCACCGTGCGCGCGCCGCACAGCATCGCGATGCGCTGGCTGCTGCCGCGGCTGGCCCGCTTCCATGCCGCGCATCCGCACATCGACGTCAAGCTGCACACCTCGCTGACGCCGCCCGACTTCGAGCGCGAAGACCTGGACGCCGGCGTGATGCTGGGACGCGGCCAGTGGAAGGGCCTGGTCAGCCACATGCTGATACGCAACGAACTGATCCCGGTCTGCGCGCCGCACAAGGCCCGCGCGCTGCGCGACCCGGCCGACCTGGCCGACGAGACGCTGCTGCACGTGTTCGGCCGCCCCGACGACTGGGTGGCGTGGCTGGGCGCGGCCGGCGTCAGGCACGTGGACGTGCAGCGCGGCATGAAATACGAATCGTCGGCGCTGGCCTACGAGGCCGCGCTGGAAGGCTACGGCATCGCCATCGCGCAGAAGGCCCTGATCGACAAGGACCTGCAGGAGGGCCGCCTGGTCACGCCCTTCGACCTGAGCGTGGACCAGGGCGACTACACCTATTACTTCGTGCTGCCGCCCGAAGGCTACAAGCGCCGCTCGCCGGCGCTCGACACCTTCAGGCGCTGGGTGCGCGACGTGTCGCTGCCGCGCCAGGCTCCGCCGCCATGACCCGCGCGTAGCGCGCCGGATCCAGCCGCCGGTACAGCAGGCACGCGATCGCCACGCACGCCAGGTGCATTGCCCAGCCGGCCGCGAAACCGCCGGTGGCCGCGCGCAGCGCCGCCACCGCGAACGGCGCCAGCGCGGCGATGAGAAAGCCGCCGCCCTGCATCAGGGCGGCCAGCACGCCGGCCGGCTCGGCCTGCGAAAAATGATCGAGCGCGGCGATGAAGGTCAGGGCAAAGCAGCCGCCCAGGCCGGCGCCGCCGATCACCGCCCAGGCCAGCGGCGCCGCCGCCGGCCAGAACGCCATGCCGGCAAAGCCCGCCGCCTGCATCGACAGCGTGGCGTACAGCCACGGGCGACGGTCGGCGCGGCGCGCGGCCAGGACCGGCAGCGCGAGCGCCGCCGCGGCCTGGGCGATGGTCATGGCCACCATCAGGTCGCCGCTTTGCGCGATGCTCCAGCCCTGCGCCTGCACGGCCGGGGCCAGCCACGCCACCATCGACGAATAGCCGCCGTTGACCAGCCCGAACGCCGCGATCAGCAACCAGGTGCGGGGCCGGCGCATCAGCGTGCCGGCCAGCGCGCCATCGCGCCGCGCCGCCGGCGTCTCGGCCAGGCAGCGCCAGGCCGCGGCGAAGGCGATGAGCGCCGGCACCGCCAGCCAGGCCAGGGCAACGCGCCACGAGTCGCCGGCGCCGCCGGCCAGCCGCGAGGTCAGCCGCGCGCCGAGCGCGCCGCCGCCCATCATCATGGCCGAATACACCCCCATGACGGCCGCCATGCGGCCGGGAAAGCGGTCCTTGATCACGCCCGGAAACACGGCCTGGATATAGGCCACGCCCAAGCCGCACAGCGCGGCGGTGCCCACCAGCAGCGCGCCGTCCCAGGCCGCCAGCCGCAGCGCCGACCCCAGGGCCAGCGCCAGCAGCGCGGCCAGCACGCCGCGCCGCGTGCCCACGCGCGCCTGGATCGCGGGCGCGAGCAAGGCGCCCACGCCCATCAGCAGCATGGGCAGCACGGTCAGCATGGACGCGCCCAGGTGGCCCAGCCCGGTGTCGGCCTCGATGCCGGCCAGCACCGTGCCTGGGCCGGTCAGGAACGGACGCAGGTTCAGGCCGATCAGCGCCACCAGCGCCAGCATGGCCCAGGCGCGCGGCGCGGCGCCCCAGCGCGCGGCCGTCATGGCGCGTGCGGCCCGTCCCGCCACTCGCGGTACAAGTCCGCGTCCGGCCCTGTGGCGCCGGGCCGGTGCTCGAAGGCAAAGCCGGGCTGGCGCTGCGGCGGCAACGCCAGTTCGGCGGCCAGCGCCGCGGTGGACAGGCCATAGGGCTCGGCCTGCTCGTTCGAATAAGCGTAGACGGCGCGCGCCACGCCGCTCATGCGCATGGCCGCCAGGCACATCGGGCAAGGCTGGCCGCTGGCGTACACCACGCAGCCGTCCAGCCGCGCCGAGCGCAGCGCCCTGCCCGCCTCGCGCAGCGCCAGCAACTCGGCATGCGCGGTCGGATCGTGGTCGGCCAGCATGCGGTTGACGCCGCGCGCCAGCACCACGCCGTCCCTGGCCACCAGCGCGCCGAACGGCCGGCCGCCGGCGCGCGCGTTGGCGCGCGCCAGCGCGATCGCTTCGCGCAACAGGGTGTCGTCATCCGGCGCGGCGACGCCCGGGTTCGAATCAGCGCGCATGGGCGGCCTCCAGCAGCTGGACGATGGCGGCCTGGCCGCGCTGGCGGGCGTGGCGCAGGGGCGAGACGCCATCGCCATCGGCCAGGTTCACGTCGGCGCCGCCCTCGATCAGGCGCGCCACGATGGCCTGGTGGCGCGTGCCGCCGTCGCCCAGGATGATGGCTTCGAGCAGGCCGGTCCAGCCCAGCCGGTTGACATGGTCGGGGTCCACCCCGGCGCGCAGCAGCATGTCGACCACTTCGACATGGCCGCGCTCGCAGGCCGGGATGAGCGCCGTGCCGCCGTAGCGGTTGGTGCTTTTCAGGTCCGCGCCGTGCGCCAGGGTCAAGGCCAGGATGTCGCGGTAACCGCGCGCGCCGGCCAGCAGGTAGGCGCTGTCCTGGAAGCGGTTCTGTGCGTTGACGTCGGCGCCGGCCTCGACCAGCGCGCCGGCCGCCTCGACATGGTTGCCCTGCGTGGCGCGCAGCAGCGGCGTGTTGCCTTGCGCGTCGCGCGCCTCCAGCGGCGCGCCATCGGCCAGCAGCGTCTTCACGCGCGCCGCGTCGCCGTCGGCGGCCGCCCGCAGCAAGGCCTGGCCGGCGTCGCCGGCCGCCACGGACGCGCCGCCCAGCGACACGAGAAACGCGGCCAGCCAGCACCGGTAAAACCTGATGATGGACATATCCAACCCTCCATGCTTGAACATGCCGCCAGTATCGGCGTTTGTTCAAGTATTATGAAATTAATTGGTTTAATGAACATCAGTGGGAAACGCGATGCTAGATCCCGTACTGCTGCGCAGCTTCGTCACGGTGGTCGATACCGGCAACTTCACCCGCGCCAGCGAGCACCTGCACCTGACCCAGTCCACGGTCAGCCAGCACGTGATCCGCCTGGAGGAAAACCTGGGCTGCCGGCTGCTCGATCGCGGCCAGCGCCACGTGCTGCCCACCGAGGAAGGCGAGCGCCTGCTGGGCTACGCGCGCAGCATCCTGCGCCTGGCCGACGAGGCGCGCGAAAGCGTGGCGGCGGCCCAGGGCAACGCCGTGCTGCGGCTGGGCGCGCCGGAGGACTTCATGGGCGCGGCGCTGATGCCCGTGCTTGCGCCGCTGCTGGCGCGCTATCCGCTGCTGCGGCTGGAATTCGACAGCGGCCTGAGCCACCAGTTGCTGCGGCGCTACCGCGATGGCGAACTCGACCTGCTGCTGGTCAAGCAATGGGAGGTGGACGCGGACTGCCAGGCGCACTGGCCCGAGCCGCTGCGCTGGGTGGCCGCCCGCGACGGCCCCACCCTGCCCGCCGGCGAGGCGGTGCCGCTGGTGGTGTTTCCGGCCGGCGCGCTGTACCGCCAGGAAATGACGCGCACGCTGGAAGCCGGCGGCCGGCCCTGGCACATCCGCTACGCCAGCACCAGCCTGGCTGGCCTGGTGGCGGCGGTCGGCGCCGGACTGGGCGTGAGCCTGCTGCCGGCGGCCAGCGCCGGCAGCCAGCTGCGGGTGCTGCGCAAGCGCGATGGATTCGCGCCGGTCGACGGCCTGCAGCTGGGGCTGTACGCGCGCGCCCGTCTGGGCGCGGCCGGGCGCGACCTGCGCGACGCCCTGGCCGCCCACTGCGGACAGCGCGCCACGGCCATGAACCAGGCCTGATGCCGGCGCGCTAGGCCCGCAGCCCGGCGCCCAGCCGGTACTGCGGCGCGTAGTAGGCCGGCGCGCCCAGCGTCTCGGCGGCCCGCCACACCCAGCGCGGATCGGCCAGGAATGCGCGCGCCAGCGCCACCTGATCGGCCTGCCCCGCCTCGATGATGGCCTGCGCCTGGCGCGGATCGGCGATGCCGCCGACCGCGCGCACCGGCATGCCGGTGCGGCGGCGCACTTGCGCGGCCAGCCCGGCCTGATAGCCGGGGCCGAACGGGATGCGCGCCCCGCGCACCACGAAGCCGCTGGTCACGCACACGTAGTCCACGCCGGCCTGGCGCAGTTGCCCGGCCAGCAGCACGGCATCCTCGACGTCCAGGCCGCCGGGCAGCCAGTCGGTGCCGGTGATGCGCGCGCCCAGCACGCAGCCGGCCGGCAGGGCCTCGCGCATGCGCCGCGCCACCGCCAGCGCCAGGCGGTGGCGCCCGGCCGCCGTCCCGCCCCATGCATCGGTGCGCGTGTTGGCCAGGGGCGACTGGAACTGGTGCAGCAGATAGCCGTGCCCGGCATGCAGCTCGACCACGTCGAACCCCAGCCGCGCCGCGCGCCGCGCGGCCGCGCCGAAGGCCTCGACCACGCCGGCGATACCCTCCTCGTCCAGCGCCCGCGGCGTCGGCCAGCCCTCGGCGAACGGCGTGGCCGACGGCGCCACGCAGGTCCAGGCGCCGGCTTGCGGCGCCAGGGCCCGGCCGCCCAGCCAGGGCGCGTCGGCCGAACCCTTGCGCCCGGCATGGGCCAGCTGGATGCCCAGGCGCGCATGCGGCGCGGCCACGGCGCGCGCGGCGGCCAGCGCCCGCGCCAGCGCCGCCTCGGTCTCGTCGGAATACAGGCCCAGGCAGCCGTGGCTGATGCGCCCGCGCGGCTCGACCGCGGTGGCCTCGACCATCACCAGGCCGGCGCCCGACAGCGCCAGCTGCATGAGATGCTGCATGTGCCACTCGTTGGCCTGGCCCTCGCGCGCCGAGTATTGGCACATGGGCGACACGACGATGCGGTTGGGCAGCTCCAGGGCGCCGATCCGCAAGGGGGAGAACAATGCCGGCATGCTTTCCTCCGGGCGATATCAGAGATAGGAGGCGCGTATGGCCTCGGAATGCGCCAGCTCGCCGGCCGGCCCCGCCAGCGTGATCGCGCCGGTCTCCATGACGTACCCGTACGATGCCGCCTCCAGCGCCAGCGCCACGTTCTGCTCCACCAGCAGGATGGTGGTGCCGTTGGCGTTGATCTGCCGGATGATGCGGAACATGTCGTCCACCAGCTGTGGCGCCAGGCCCAGCGACGGCTCGTCGAGCAGCAGCAGCCTGGGGCGCGCCATCAGCGCGCGGGCAATCGCCAGCATCTGCTGCTCGCCGCCGGACAGCGTGCGGGCCGGCTGCGCCGCGCGTTCGCGCAGGCGGGGGAACTGGTCGAACAGCGACTCGTAGTCGCGCCGCGCCTGCGCCCGGTCGCGCTGCAGGTAGCCGCCCAGCAGCAGGTTGTCGGCCACGCTCATGCTCGGGAACAGCTCGCGCTGCTCGGCCACCAGCGCCACGCCGGCGGCCAGCGCCTGGTCGGCGCGCCGGTTGGGCATGGGCGCGCCATCGAGCTCGATCGTGCCGGCCGTGGGCTGCACCAGGCCCACGATGGCCTTGAGCGTGGTGCTCTTGCCCGCGCCGTTGGCCCCCAGCAGGGTCACGATGGCGCCTTGCGGCACCGTCAGGCTGACCGACTTCAGGGCAGTCTTGCCGCCGTAGCCGGCGTCCACATTATGCAAGGACAGCATCGCGCCCCCTCTCCCCAAGATAAGCCTTGATGACCGCCGGCGACTGGCGCACTTCCTCGGGCCGGCCCTCGGCGATCTTCTGGCCGAAGTTCAGCACGGTGATGCGGTCGGAGATCTTCATCACCAGCGCCATGACGTGGTCGATCACCAGGATGGACAGGCCCCGCTCGCGCCGCACGCGCAGCAGGATGTCGTTGAGCCCCTCGATTTCGGCGGCGCGCAGGCCCGCCGCCGGTTCGTCCAGCAGCAGCAGGCCGGGCGCGGTGGCCAGCGCGCGCGCCACCTCCAGCCGGCGCTGCTTGCCGAACGGCAGCGCCGCGGCCGGCGTGTCGCCATCCTGCGCCAGCCCGACCAGTTCCAGCAGTTCCATTGCCTGCGCGCGCAGGGCGCGCTCGCCGCGTGCGTAGCGCGGGCCGTGCAGCAGCGCGCCGGCCATGCCGTACGGCGGCGCCAGGTGCAAGCCCACCTGCACGTTCTCCAGCGCCGACATCTCGCCGAACAGCTCGGTGTTCTGGAAGGTGCGGCACACGCCCAGGCGGCAGATGCGATGCGGCGGCAGGCGATCGAGCTGCCCGCCCCGCAGGCGCACCGCGCCCGAGGTCGGACGGTAGATGCCGGTGATGACATTGAGCAGCGTGCTCTTGCCCGCGCCGTTGGGGCCGATGACCGCGTGGATGTCGCCCGGCCGCACCTGCAGGCTCACGTCGTTGAGGGCCACGATGCCGCCAAAGCGCATGGTGACGCGCGCCACCTCGAGAATGGGATGGGTCATTTGCTCGCCTCCCCGGGCACGGTGGAAAGCGCGGCCGGCGCGGGGCGCGGACGCACGATGAAACTGGCCAGCCCGGCCGGGCGCAGCATGATGAAGGCCAGCAGCAGCAGCGCGAACACCAGGCCCAGGTACGATTGCAGGCCCTGCAGCACTTCGGGAATGAAGACGAAGATGGCGCTGCCGATCAGCGCGCCCAGCGGGCTGGCCATGCCGCCCACCACGGCGATGGCCAGGTAATACACCGTCTGCGTGATGCCGTACTGCGACGGATCGAGATAGGACGACAGCGCGCCCAGCAGCCCGCCGCCCAGCGCGCCGAGGAACCCGCTGGCGGCGAACGCGCTGGCCTTGTAGTGCAGCACGTTCACGCCCATCGCGGCCGCCGCGATCTCGCCCTGGCGCACCGCGCCGAAGGCGCGTCCGATGCGCGAGCGCATGAGATTGCGCACCAGCGCATACGACAGCGCGAACACCGGCACGATCACCAGGTACAGCGAGGCGCCGTTGTCCAGCACGTGGCCGGCGATCTCCAGCGGCGGCATGGGCATGCCCGCCGCGCCGCCGGTCAGGTCGTCCAGGTTGATGACGGCCAGCTGCACGATGGCCGTCACCGCCATGGTGGCCAGCGCCAGGTAGTGGCCCGACACGCGCAGCGTGGCCAGGCCCAGCAGGTAGCCCAGCAGCGCGCATATCGCGGCCGCCAGCGGTATGCCCGCGTAAAGCGGCACGCCCAGGCGCGTGGCCAGGATGGCGGCGCCATAGCCGCCCAGCGCCACGAAGGCGGCCTGGCCCAGCGAGATCTGGCCCGCGATGCCGCACACCACGACCAGGCCCAGCACGATGATGGCCGTGGCGGCGATCAGGCTGACCTGGTAGAGCTGGTACTCGGGCAGATATCGATAGGCCAGGCCGAACAGCAGCGCGGCCGCGGCGTATGCCAGCAATTTTTTCGCAAGCATGTTCTACACCTTTTTGACGATGAGTTTGCCAAACAGGCCGTGCGGCATCAGCAGCATCACCAGGATGAGCACGGCGTAGCTGATGACATCCTTCATGGCGCTGGACACGTACGCGCCGGCCAGGCCTTCGAGCACGCCCAGCAGCAGGCCGCCCAGCACCGCGCCGGGTAGGCTGGCGAAGCCGCCGATCACCGCCGCCGTGAAGCCCTTGATGGCGATGATGCCCATGTCGGGCGAGAGGGTGAGCTGCGGCGCGATCAGGATGCCGGCCACCGCCGCCAGCAGCGAGGCCAGGATCCAGATGGTCAGGTACACGCGCGAGACGCGGATGCCGACCAGGCTGGCGCCGGTGCGGTTCTCGCAGGCCGCCAGGATGGCCTTGCCGCGCAGGGTGCGCTCCAGGAACAGGAACAGGGCGGCCAGGATCAGCACCGCGATGCCGGCGATCGCGAGGTTGGCCGGCACCAGGTAGATGCCGCCCACCTCGAAGGCCTGCTGCGACAGCAGGAACGGGAACGGCCAGGCCGTCGGCCCCATGTAGGCCCGCAACCCCTCGCGCAGCGCAATGCCGATGGCCAGGGTCGCGATGATGCGGGTCCACAGCGTGGCGTGGCGCAGCGGCCCGGCGAACAGGCCGAAGATCAGCCAGCCCAGCAGCGCCGAGGCCGCCAGCGCGAACAGCAGCGCCAGGCCGAACGGCAGCCCCAGCAGCGACTGTCCGATCAGCGCCATGTAGGCGCCGAAGGTCAGCTGCTCGCCGTAGCCGAAGTGCACCACGCCGGTGCCCTTGTAGATCAGCACGAACCCGAGCGCGACCAGCGCGTAGACCGCGCCGGCCGTGAGCGAGCCGATCAGGATTTGCATCAACATGATGGCAGCACTCCGATGGCCTTGATCTCGATCAGCGCGTCGGGACGGATCAGCCCGGCCACCACCACACCGGTGGCCGCCGGCCAGGGGTCGCCGAACACTTCGCGGCGCACGCGCGCGGTCTTGCGGTACTCGTCCAGCGACAGCACGTAGTCGGTGGTCTCGACGATGTCGCGCAGCGACCCGCCCACGCTGCGCATGATGAGGTCGAACTTGCGGTAGATCTGCCGGGTCTGGGCCTCGATGTCGCCGGGGCCGACCAGGTTGCCCTGCTCGTCGGTCGCGGTGGTGCCCGACAGGTAGACCGTGTTGCCGATGCGCACCGCCGGCGAGTACGTATAGCCGGGATGCCAGGGATAGGGAACGATGGCTTCGATTCTGGACATGCTGGGTTTCCTCGTAGTGGTTGCAAAGGTCCTAGGCGCGCTGGCGCAGCGCGAACCGCTGGATCTTGCCGGTGTCGGTCTTGGGCAGGTCGGGCACGAATTCGACGATGCGCGGGTACAGGTGGGCGCCGCAATGGTTCTTGACGAACAGCTGGATCTCCTCGGCCAGCGCCGGGCTGGCCGCGTGGCCGGGCAACAGCACGATGTAGGCCTTGACCAGCTCGCCGCGCATGGCGTCGGGCACGCCGACCACGGCCGCCTCGGCCACGGCCCCATGCGCCAGCAGCGCGCTCTCGACTTCGAACGGCCCGATGCGATAGCCGGCGCTCTTGATCATGTCGCCGGCGCGGCCGTCGAACCAGTAGTAGCCCTCGGCGTCGCGATGCGCCAGGTCGCCGGTGACGATCCATTCGCCGCGCTCCAGTTCGGCGGTCGCGCCGGCGTCGTCCCAGTAATGGCTCCAATACAGCCGGTCGGCGCTGCGGCGCTTGGCCAGCCAGCCGCTGGCGTGCGCGCCGGCCAGCGGCTGGCCGGCGTCGTCCAGCACGGCGATCTCGTAGCCGGGAAATGGCAGGCCCATCGAGCCGGCCTTGGCCGGCACCGCGACCGCGTTGAAGTTGCCCACCGGCAGGCCGTACTCGGTGGCGCCGAAATGGTCCATCGGCGTGCGGCCCCAGGCCTGCAGGAAGAATTCCACCACCTCGCCGTTGAGCGGCTCGCCGCAGCTGGAGATGGCGCGCACCGCGTTGGGCCGCGCGCGCACGGCGTCCATCCCCAGCGCCATCACGCCGCGCAACAGCGTAGGCGTGGTCGCGAAGTTGCTGACCCGCTGGCGCGCCAGCACGTCCAGGCACACCTCGGGCGTCGGATTGGCCGCCAGCGACACGATGGTCGCCCCCATGGCCAGCGCGCCCAGGTAGCACACGAAGCCGTACCCCCAGCCCGGATCGCCGGTGGGCCAGACCACGTCGTCGGCGCGCAGGTCCGCGCCGTAGGTCAGGTAGGGCCAGACCGCGGCCAGGAAGTTGACCGCGATGGCGCCGCCCTTGGGCCGGCCGGTCGAGCCCGAGGTATAGATCAGCGCGGCGATGTCCTCGCGCTCGCGCGGCCGCGCCGCGAAGCGCGGCTCGGCCTCGCGCAGCGCCGCGGCGAAATCGATATCGCCCGCGGCCGTGTCGGCGGCGCCTGCCGCCACGGTCACGCAGCGCGCCTGGCCGGGCAGCACGGCCGGCAACTGGCCGCGCAGGGCGGCGTGGGTGAATACCACGCGCGCGCCGCTGTGGCCCAGGCGGTACTCGATGGCGTCGCGCTTGAAACCCGTGAAGATGGGTACGTAGATGGCGCCGATCTTGATGGCCGCCAGCATCGCGACCAGGATTTCCGGGCCGCGCGGCAGGAAGCCGGCCACGCGGTCGCCCGGCCGCACGCCCAGCCGGGCCAGCAGGTTGGCGGCGCGGTCGCTTTGCTCGGCCAGTTCCGCGTACGAGTGGCGCGACTCGCGGCCTTGCTGGTCGATGAAGACCAGGGCCGTGCGCCCGCTGTCGCGGTGGCGGTCGATGATGGTGCGCGCCAGGTCCACGGCGTGGGCTTCGCCCCAGCCCAGCGCGCCGCGCACCGCGCGCCAGTCGAACTGTTGGCACGCGGCGGTGTATTCGGGAGACATGCTTGGTGATCCTCTTTCAGGCGTCCGGCTGCATCCGGACCAGGTACGTGTGTTTGCCTTGCATGACGGTGTCGCCCGCGTCGTTGGTCAGCCACATGTCGAAGCGCAGCAGCGACAGGTTGCGCGCCGGCTTGTGCTCGACCTGCGCCACCTCGAAATGGCTGGTGACGGTATCGCCGATGAATACCGGTTTCAGGAAGGAGAACTGGCTGTCGACGAAAGCGACCATGGCGTCCTCGATCCGGCGCGACAGCGGCGTGGCGCCGAACGCGCCCAGGGAGGCCAGCAGCAGCCCGTGCACGACGCAGCGCCCGTGGCGCGTGCGCGCCGCGAACGCCTCGTCGTAGTGGATGGGATGGCTGTCGCCGGTCAGCGCGGCGAAGCCGAGGTTCTCGTTGCGGGTGATGGTCGCGGGCGAGCCATGGCTGGCCAGCCCGGGACGCAGGTCCACGCCGTACAGCTGGGCGGCTTGACCGCGCTGGCTGGCCGTGTTCATTGCTGCACGCCATCGACGCTGACCACGATGGGCAGGATGCGGCGCGACAGATCGTCGCCGACCTCCACGATGCGCGTGGCGCGGTTGCCCTCGCGCACGCCGGGGCCGAAGGTGGTGGGCAGCGTGATGCCGGTCTCGAAGCCCTGCAGCGACTCCAGCGCCTTGACCAGGCCCTGCTGCGTGGGCTGCGCGCCGGCGCGCTTGATGCCCTCCAGGAACACCAGCGCCCCGCCGTAGCCCAGCGCATCGCCCAGGTCCGGACGCCCCTGCCGCGCCAGGTCCGGAAAGCGCGCCACGAACGCCTCGCGGAAGGCCTGCGCCTGCGGCGTGCTGGACGACTCGGGCAGGATCTCCAGCGTCATGATGTTCTGCGTGCCGGCCGCGGCCTTGCCGACGATCTCCGGATACTTGCGGCTGCCGGCCGAGTTCGAGCCCAGGATGACGCCCTCCACGCCCAGCTGGCGCGCCTGGCGCGTGATGATGGCCGAGGGGTTGGGATAGCCGTACACCACCAGCACGTCGGGTTTGGCCGCGGCGATCTTGGTCAGCTGCGCGTTGAAGTCGGTGTCGTACACGTTGAACACTTCCAGCGCGACGGGCTCGGCGCCGCGCGCCTTCAGGCGCTGCAGCACGCTTTCGCCGCCGCTCTTGCCGTACTCGTCCGACTGGCGGATCAGCGCCACGCGCCTGGCCTTGAGGTGGTCGAGCGCGTAGTTGGCGATGGCCACGCCCTGCTCGCGGTCGTTCATCGGCCCGGTGCGAAACACATTGGGCAGCGGCGGGTCGGTGACGATGGGCGTGGAGAACACCGAGATGAACGTCGGCGTGGCCGAGGTCTTGAAGGTCTGCACCATGGCTTGGCCCACCGCGCTGGCCGACGGGCCGAACACGGCGAACACCTGCTCGGGGCCGACCAGCCGCTTGTAAGCGGCGATGCCCTTGGGCGGCGAGGATTCGTCGTCCAGCGACAGCCATTCCAGCTTGCGGCCATGGATGCCGCCGGCCGCGTTGGCCTGCTCGAAGGCCAGCGTGGCGCCGGCCAGGTTGCCCGAGCCGAAGATGGCGAACGGGCCGGTCAGGCTGCCCAGGATGCCGATCTTGAGGCTGTCGGCGGTCACGCCGGGTTCCGCGGCGGCGGGCGCCATGCCGGCCGACAGGGCCAGCGGCAGGGCGACGAGCGCCAGGCGGCGCAGGAGGGAAGTGGGAAGCATAAGGTCCTCGCTAGGGTGGCGCCGCGGGCGGCGCGTGGGTTGCGCTTCGAAAACCAGGTGCGTCCGGCCGGGCCGCCTCCTGAACAAATAAGTCTCGATTTTCGGAACTTCGTCTCTATTTTCGATTATGATAAGAACGGAGCCGACGTGAGAACATTGGTGTTTGCACCAATGCCGCCCCAGACGGGGTACGCTGCGCGGCCAGACCAGAACCCTTCCGGCCCGCCCGCGCGGGCGTTCCTATCCGAACCCATGGCTACAGAGAAACTTCCCCCGCTCGAACGCTATATCCGCATGCTGGAACTGCTGACCGCGTTCCCGGACGGCCTGGCGCTGAGCGAACTGTCGGCGATGATCGAGCTGCCCAAGGCCAGCGCGCACCGCCTGATCAAGACCCTGCAGGAACTGGAACTGGCCGCCACCAGCAGCCCCGGCTCGGCCACCTACGTGACCGGCCCGCGCCTGCGCAAGCTGGCCTTCATGAGCGCCGACGCGCAATGGGTGGTGGCCATCCTGCGGCCCTTCCTGCGCGAGCTGACCCAGGAGATGGGCGAAACCGCATTCGTGGCGCGGCTCGAAGGCGCCTCGGTGCGCACGATCGCGTTCGAAGCCCCCGAAACGCCCTGGCGCGGCTTCATCCTGCCGGGCTACGAAATGCACCCCAACGCGGCTGCGTCGGCCAAGGCCATCCTGGCCTTCCAGGACGCCGCCACGCTCAAGCGCGCCTTGCGCGAGCCGTTCGAGAAGCTGACGCCGCAGACCAATCTGTCCAAGGAGCGCCTGCTGGAGGAATACGCGGCGATCCGCCGCTCGGGCGTGGCGACCTGCATCGGCGAAATCGACGAAGGGCTGGCGGCCGTGGCCGTGCCCATCGAGGTGGGCGGCGAGGCGGGGCTGTACAGCCTGGGCCTGACCGGCCCGATGAACAGGGTGATGGCGCTGGGCGTGGAACGCGCCGCCGAGCGCATGATGGCCTACGCGGCGCGCATGGCCAGCGGCCTGTCGGCCGGCTTGTCGGCCGAAAGCGCGCGCGCCGCCGGCCTGTCCTGAGGCGGCGGCGCCGCGCGGGCGCCGCGCCCCCGGTTACGCGGCGCCGCGGTACTGCTCGCCGCCGTCCAGGTCGATCACCGTCGCGCTCAGGTAGCCCGCGCGCGGCGAACAGCCGAACACCACGACGTCGGCCACTTCGGCCGGCTCCATCAGCCGGTCGAACGGCAGGCCGCTGAGGGTTTCCTGCCAGCGGTCCGGGTCGTTCCAGCGCGCCTGGGCGCGTTGCCGCGCCAGCCCCAGCACGCGGTCGGTGCGGGTGCGCGACGGATTGACGCCGAACACCCGCACGCCATGGCGCGGCCCCTCGCCGCCCAGCGCGCGGGTAAACGCCACCAGCGCCGCGTTGGCCGCGGCGCCGCAGATGTAGTCGTGGCGCGGGCTGGACGCCGCCATGCCGATCACGTTGGCGATCACGCCCACGCCGGCGGCGCGCATGCGCGGATAGTAGACGCGCGCCAGGTTGATATAGCCATGGACCTTGAGCTCCCAGCCGGCGCGCCAGCGCTCGTCCTCGACCTGGTCGAGGGCGCCGCCGGGCACCGCGCCGGCGTTGTTGACCAGGATATCGATCTCGCCGGCGCGTTCGACCAGCGCCCGGGCGGCGCCGGGCAGCGCCAGATCCTGCGCGTGGGTCTCGGCCGCCTGGCCGGTCTGCTCGCGCACCACGCCGGCCGCGCGCGCCAGCGCCTGCGCGTCGCGCGCGACCAGCACCGGCGTGGCGCCCTCGCGCGCGAACGACAGCGCGCAGGCCAGCCCGATGCCCTTGGACGCGCCGGTGATCAATACGCGCTTGCCCGCCAATTGCAGATCCATATGTGCTCCGGTTGTACAGGGTTGTCCGTCAGGGAGCAGGATACTGGGACTTGAACCAGTCCGCGATCTGGCCGCCGTTCATGAACACCACGTCGGGGTGGCCGGCCAGCAGGTCCAGCATCTGCTCGAAATAGCCGTAGCGGTGCGGCACGCCCATCAGGTGCGGGTGCAGGCCCAGCGCCAGCACGCGCGGCCAGCGCCGGCACTCGCGCTCGAACAGGGCCAGGGTGCGCTCCAGCCGCAGCAGGAACTCGGGCGAGGAATGCTTTTCCACCGCATAGATCACCGAGTCGTTCAGCTCCAGGCTGTACGGCATCTGGATCAGCGCGCCGCGCTCGACGCGCATCCAGTTGGGCAGGTCGTCGACCACCCAGTCGCACACGTACTCCACGCCCGCGTCCGCCAGGATGTCCGGCGTATCCACGGTTTCGCGCAGGCCCGGGCTGAGCCAGCCGCGCGGGCGCGCGCCGGTGAAGGCGCGCAGTTTGTCCAGGCATTGCGCGATCAGCTCGGCCTCGCCGTCGCCATGGTTGAGCGACTGCTGGTGCATGCCGTGGCCGATGAACTCCCAGCCGGCCCGCAGCATGGCCTCGGCCGCGCGCGGGTAGGCGTCGATGACGCTGGCGTTGCAGCTGGTCGAGGCCGGCAGCCCGCGCTCGCCGATGGCCTGCAGCATGCGCGCCAGGCCGGCGCGCATGCCGTAGTCGACCCAGCTGAAGTTGGGCACGTCCGGCACGGTCTCGCGGCCATGCGGCGGCGTGATGAGGGTGCGCGGCATGGGCTGGTCGAAGCGCCAGTTCTCGACGTTGACGACCAGGTGCACCATGATGCGCCCCCTGGCGGGCGGCGCGCACGGCGCACGGTCGTCGGGAAAGGCGTGGGCGATGCGGGGGTTGGCCATGGCGGGCTCCGGCGTGGCGGCTCAATGCCGCATCTGTTTGAGGATTTCGCGCTTCAACCCGTTGAACACCTCGCCGGTGATCAGGTCCAGCGAGCGCGGCCGCTCGATGGGCACCTCGATGCGGGTCGCGATGCGGCCGGGGCGCGCCGACATGACGTAGATGGTGTCGGCCAGCAGGATGGCCTCGTCGATGTCGTGGGTGACGAACACCACCGTGGTGCGCAGCGTCTGCCACACCGACAGCAGCAACTCCTGCATGGTCAGGCGCGTCTGCGCGTCCAGCGCGCCGAACGGCTCGTCCATCAGCAGCACCCTGGAGCCCAGCGTCAGCACGCGCGCGATGCCCACGCGCTGGCGCATGCCGCCCGACAGCTGCACCGGCAGGTGCCGCTTGAAGGCCGACAGGCCGGTGATCTCCAGCATCTCCTCGGCGCGCGCGGCGTACTCGCGCCGGGACAGCCCGGCGATCCTGGGGCCGAACACCACGTTCTCCCAGACGTTGAGCCAGGGAAACAGCGCCGCCTCCTGGAACACCACGCCGCGCTCGGGGCCGGGCCGCTCGACCGCGTCCCCGCCCACGCGCAGCTCGCCGGCCGACGGCGCCTCGAACCCGGCGATCAGGTTGAGCAGGGTCGATTTGCCGCAGCCCGACGGTCCCAGCAGGGCGATGAATTCGCCCTCGGAGACCTGCAGGTCGATCTGGTCCAGCGCATGCACCGGGGTCGCGCCGGGATAGGTCTTGCTCAATTGCGTAACGGAAATGTGCGACATGGCGGCCTCAGTGGTTTTGCAGCATGCGCCACGCCAGGACGCGGTGCTCGATGGCAACGATGAGCCGGTCGCTCAGGAAGCCCATCATGCCGATGGACACCATGTCGGCCAGCACGATGTCCATGCGGCCCACGTAGTAGGCGTCCCACAGCACATAGCCCAGGCCCGACTTGACCGCCACCATTTCCGAGACGATCACCGCCGTCCAGGAAATGCCCAGGCCGATGCGCAGGCCCGTGAAGATCGACGGCATCGCCGCGGGCAGCACCACGCGGCGCACCAGCTGGCCCGACGAGGCGCCCATCATGCTGGCGGCGCGCACCAGGTTGCGGTCCACGTCGCGCGCGCCCTGCGTGGTATTGACCACGATGGCGTAGAAGCCGCCCAGGAAGATCAGGAAGATCGAGCCCATGTCGCGGATGCCGAACAGCGCGATCGAGAACGGCAGCCAGGCCGTGATGGGGATCGGCCGCAGTCCCTGGATGAGCGGGTCCAGCAGCTGCGAGGTCAGGCGGCTCCAGCCTATGGCCAGGCCCAGCGGTATGCCCGCGGCCATGGCCAGCCCGAAACCCTGCGCCACGCGCATGGTGGAGTACTGCACGTTGCTGACCCAGGTGCCCTGGTAGGGATTGAGCCCCATGCCCGGGTCGCCGAAGATCCACGCATACCAGGCGCGCGCCACCTGCACCGGCGTGGGCACCACGCCGGCCATCGCGGCCGACTGCCCCACCAGCTGCCACACCGCGAGGATCAGCACGGGTACGGCCAACCCCAGCCCGAGACGCCGCAGGGCCCGCCCGGCCGGCGCGCCGGCCGGCGCCGAGGGCGTCGCAGCCGCGGGACGCTTCAATATGGAAGAACTCACCGCCATCTCCTTGGCGCCGGCGCGCCCGCCACGCGGCAGGCGCGCCGGCGCGCCACGTGCTTACCTGACTTCCCGGGCCAGCGTCGGGTCCCAGACCTTGTCGATCTGGCCGCTGACATCCTTGGGGATGACGCCCAGCTCATTGAAGGTCTTGGCCTGGCGCCGCAGCTGGTCGAGATCGAGCACGCCGCCCAGCTTGATCAGCTTGACCGACTCGCGCGTCACCGACAGTGGCAGGTTGGTGTACTTGGAATAGGCCTGGGCGAACGCCTCGGGATCCTGTTCGAGCTGCTTCTCGGCGCGCTGGTAGGCCCACAGGAAGCACTTGACCGCCTCGCGCTTGGTCTGCAGCGCCTCGCGCGTGGCCGCCAGCAGGCCAAGCTCGGCGCCCACCGCCTTGGACTGGCTGTATTCCAGGTTCTTGGCGAAGAAGGCGGTGCCGTCGGCCACGAGTTGCGATTCGAACGGCTCCCACAGCGCCACCGCGTCGACGTCGCCGCGCTGCAGCGCCTGCACGAACGCGGTGCCGCCGCCCTGGATGTTGACGGCCGTGAAGCTGTTGTACGGAATGCCCTTCTCGGCCAGGGTGGCGGCCCACTGGAACCACACCGCCGAGCCCGGTGCGATGCCCACGCGCTTGCCCGCCAGGTCTTTCCAGTCGTCCATCTTCACGCCCTTGCGCGTGACCAGGTACTTGGGCGAGGACGCCACGCCGGCCAGGCCCACGATCTTGTCGCTGCCCTGCGCCAGCGCGATGGCCAGGTCGGCCGGACCGATGCCGGACACGTCGATCGAGCCCGACAGCAGCGCGGTGCGCGCGTCGGCATAGCGCACGAACTCGACCGGCTTGACCTCCACGTTGCATGCCTTGAGCGGCTCGGAGACGAAAATCATGGGCGACAGATGGCCCACCTTCACGTAGCCGATGGTCAGCACTTGCTTCTGCGGCGCGGCCGGCGGCTGCGCGGACTGCGCCACGGCGACCGCGGCGTACCCGGAAAACAGGACGGCCAGGGCCGTCCGATGGAGCGTTTTCATGCGATTTCCCCTTGTGCTTGCTGCATGGTGGCCAAAGCAGACTGCGGGCGGCCGTTCGATGGCGGGAGTTCGGCGCGGGCCTACCTCCCCTTGAAAACCGGTGGGCGTTTGTCGCGGAAGGCCGCCTGGCCTTCCTGGTAATCCTCGCTGTCGAAGCAGGCCCGCACGGCCTGGTCCACGCTGTCGGCCGACGGCGCTTGCGCGCCGCCCAGCAGGTGGCGCAGGGCCAGCCGCGCCGCGCGCAGCGTCAGCGGCGCATTGCCCGCCACCGCCGCCACGCGCTCGGCCGCCGCCTGCGTGAAATCGGCGTCGGCGAACACTTCGTGCGCCAGGCCGATGCGGCCGGCCTCGGCGCCGCCGAAGGTGCGGGCGGTGAGGAACAGATCGGCGGCGCGCGCCGCCCCGAGCATGTCGCACATGCGCTTGACGCCGTCGAGCGCATAGCCCAGGCCAAGCCGCGCGGCCGGCATGCGAAAGCGCGCGCTCTCGTTGCAATAGCGCAGGTCGCAGGCCAGCGCCAGGCCCATGCCGCCGCCCATGCAGATGCCGCGCACCAGCGCGATGGTGGGCACGGCGCTCTCGGACAGGGCCTGCTGCGCCTGCGTGACCGCGCGGTCATAGCGCGCGATCTGCGCGGGGTCCTTGCGCTGCGAGGCGAATTCGGAGATATCGGCGCCCGACACGAAGGCGCGCTCGCCCTCGCCTTCGAGCACGATGGCGCGCAGATCGTCGCGGCCCTGCGCGTCGCGCACCGCCTGGCCCAGCGCTTCCCACATGGACAGCGACATGGCGTTGTAGCGCGCCGGGTTGACGATGCGCACGCGCAGCAGCCCGTCGGCGTCGTCGATGGCCAGGCGGCCGGGAGGATGGATGTCCGTGCTCATGGATCAGGTTCCTTTGTGGTTCAGACCGCGCCTGCCGCGCGCAGCCTGTCGATTTCGTCTTCGCCGTAGCCCGCTTCGCGCAGCACTTCGTCGGTGTGCTCGCCCCAGCCCGGCGCGGTGCGCGCGATGTCGGCCGGCGTGCGCGCCAGCGTCACCGGCTGCGTGACCATCACGCGCTCGCCGCCCTGCCACGCCGCGCAGCGGCGCGCCACTTCCAGGTGGCGCACCTGCTCGTCCTCGAACATCTGCGGCACCGTGTAGACCGGCCCGGCCGGCACGCCGGCCTCGTTGAGCAGGCCCACCCAATGCGCCACGGTGCCGGCGGCGAACACCGCGCCGATCAGGGCGTTGAGATCGCGCCGGTTGCGCACGCGCAGCTTCTCGGTCTGGAAGCGCGGATCGTCCAGCCAGCCGGTCCGCCCCAGCACCTGGCAGAAGCGCTTCCAGTTGCCTTCTCCGGAAGCGCCCAGGTTGAACATGCCGTCGCTGGCGGCGAACAGCCCCATGGGGCTGCTGGTGGGATGGTCGTTGCCCTCCTGCGCGGGCACGTCGCCGTCGTTCAGGTAGCGCGCCGCCTGGAAATCCATCATGGCGATCTGCGCGTGCAGCAGCGAGGCATGCACCCATTGCCCCTGCCCGGACTGCTCGCGTTCGAGCAGCGCGGTCAGGATGCCGATGGCGGCATACAGGCCGGTGCTGGAATCGGCCACCGCCAGGCCGGCGCGCACCGGCCCCTGGCCGGGCAGCCCGGTCACCGACATCAGCCCGCCCATGCCCTGCGCGATCTGGTCGAAGCCGGGCCGGCCGGCATACGGGCCGCTTTGCCCGAAGCCGGAAATGCTGGCCAGGATGATGCGCGGGTTGATGGCGCGCAGCGATTCATAATCCACGCCCAGGCGCGCCTTCACGTCGGGACGCCAGTTCTCCACCACCACGTCGGCGCCGGCCACCAGGCGCCTGAACACCGCCATCGCCTCGGGCTTTTTCAGGTTGAGCGTCAGCGACCGCTTGTTGCGGTTCAGGTTCTGGAAATCGCCGCTCCAGCGGTCGGCGGCGAACATCGCCTCGTTGGGGTCCACGCCCGGCGGCGGCTCGATCCGGATCACGTCCGCGCCGAAATCGGCCAGCATGCGCACGCAGGTCGGGCCGGCCCGCACGCGCGACAGGTCCAGGACGCGAAAGCGCCGCAATGCCGGCGAAGCGGATAGCTGGGGCATGGTCAGGCGCGGCCTCGGGAAGGGGTAAGGGGAACGCCGGGCTGGCGCACGAAGCCCCGGCCGCCGAAATGGCTTTGCCCGGCCTGGCGCGCCAGCGCCAGCAGCATGGCCTCGCCGCCGGGCCGCGCGATGGCCTGCACGCTGATCGGCCGCCCGGCCGCGTCGCGGCCGATCGGGAACACGATCGCCGGCAGGCCCAGGTAATTGACGAACGACAGCCAGCAGAACAGGTCCAGCAGGCGCCGCGCCTCGAAATCGGGCGAGCTGGTGAGCACCTGCGACCAGTCGGGCACCGGGCCGGGCAAGGCCGGCGTCAGCAGCACGTCGCTGTCGGCCAGCGCCTCGGCCACGAAGGCATCGACCTGCGCCTGGCGTTGCGCCAGGGCGGCGCGCGCCCAGGCCGGCGGCATGGCCGCGCCGGTCAGCGCCAGGTTGCGCGCCAGCGCCCCCAGCGCCGGCGCCTGTCCGCGCAAGGCCTGGGCATGCGCGGCGGCGCTGCCCGCATACAGCAGCGTCTGCGCCAGGCGTATCCATTGCGGCAAGGCGGCCAGGCGCGCCTCGCGGCGCCGGCCGCGCGCGCTGCACTGGCCGGCATAGTCCTCCAGCGCCGCATGCACGGCCGCATCCAGGCGCACCGCCGGGTCGGGATGGATCCAGCACGTGGCGATGCGCCATTGCGCCATGGCCGGCGCGATGAACGCATCGAGCGCGGCCGCCTGCGCGGCGTCGAGCGCGGCGTGCAGCACCGCCTGCGCGTCGTCGGCGCAGCGCGCCAGCACGCCCACCGTGTCCAGCTCGCCGGCCAGCGGCGCCACGCCGTCGCCGGGCAGCAGGCCGCGCGTCGGCATCAGGCCCACCACGCCGCAGGTGGCCGCGGGGATGCGCACCGAACCCGCCGTGTCCGTGCCCAGCGAGCCATAGCAAAGGCCCGCGGCCACCGCCACGGCCGAACCGCTGGACGAGCCGCCCACCGCCGCGTCCGCGTCGAGCGGATTGCGCGGCAAGGGATAGCGCGGGTTCTCGCCGGTGGCGCCGCTGGCGTGCTCGGCCATGGCCAGGGCCGCCAGCGGCCGGCTGCCGGCGGCGGCCAGGCGGCGGATGACCGTGGCGGCCCGCACCGGCGCGTCCGGCCAGGGATGGCGCGCGCCGCACTCGGGCACGCGGCCGGGCAGCACGAAGATGTCTTTATGGGCCAGCCCGACGCCGGCCAGCGGCAGGGATGCCGGCGGCGCCTCGTCCGCCTCGTCGGGCAGCGCCACCACGCAATGCCAGGTATCGGCCTCGCAGGCCTGGCGCTGCAGCGCCAGCGCCTGCGCCACGTCCAGCGCGCCCGCCGCCAGTTGCGCGCGCAGGCCGGCAATGGTGTCGGGCAGTCCGGCCGGGGTCATGCCGAGCCTCCCGGCGCGGCGCCCGCCAACCGCGCCAGCGCCCTCGCCACCGCGCGCGCCTCGCGCTCGGTGGCGGCTATGCCGTGGCTCGCCAACAGGGCGCGCACGGCGGCTTCGTCGGGCGGCGCGACAGCCGGATCAGGCGGCGCCAGCGGTTTATCCTGCATACCCAAACACCCCTTGATGTATTATTTAATCAGAGTATAAATATATTTATAGACTACCGAATAATTTCATGCAAGCCACGTTTGCCCCTACGCCATGAAGGTCAGCGACCGCATCCGGCTGGCGCTCGAAGCCGATATCCGCGACGGCGTCCTGCTGCCGGGCGATGCCATCGACGAACACGAACTGGCCGCCCGCCACCAGGTTTCGCGCACCCCGGTGCGCGAAGCGCTGCTGCAGCTGAAGGTCCAGGGCATCCTCGACAGCCAGCCGCGCGGCGGCGCGGTGGTGGCGCGCATGGACGTGCAGGAATTGCTGGCGATCTGGGAGCTGATGGCGGAGATGGAAGGCGTGTGCACCCGCATAGCGTGCCAGCGCATGACGGCCGAGGAGCGTTCCGAGCTGGCCCGCGTGCATCGCGAGGCCGCCCCGGTGGTGCGGGCCGACGACCCGCAGGCCTGGCGCGACGCCAACCACCGCTTCCACGAAGTGCTGTACCACGGCTGCCGCAATCCCTACCTGCGCGAGCAGCTGCTGGCGTTGCGCGCGCGCACCGGCGCCTATCTGCGCCACGCCTTCATCGCGGTGGGCCGGGTGCGCGCCTCGTACGAGCAGCACGGCGAACTGGTCGAGGCCATCCTGGCCCACGACCCCGAGCGCGCGCACCGGATGATGATGCGCCACATCAGCCTGGCGCAAGGCGCCAAGGGCCTGGCCGACTTTCTCATCAACCTGCCCCGCTCGATGGTCAAGCCCTAGCTAGCCCGCGCGCAAGCCCAGCGCCAGGCCCGCCGCGATGATGGCCAGCACCAGCGCCACGATCAGCGCATAGCGCCAGTCGCGCTGGCGCGCGAAGGCCGCCAGCATGGCCAGCAGGCGCGCCACCGGCAGCGCGATGAACAGCACGATGCCGGCGTTCACCACGCGCGCGCCGGCCGGCGCGTCGTACATGCCCAGCGCCATGCCGGCCGCGACGACCAGGCAGGCCGCCCACGTGCCGGCGCGCAGCAGCGCGGCCAGGCGCATCTCCAGCCCTTGCCCGGCGCGCGCGCTCACCGGCCGCCTCCCGGCCATTGCACGCCCAGCGCCATCAGCAGCATCTGCACCGCGAGCACCGCCAGCACCGCCACGAACAGCAGGCGCAGCCGCTCGCCGGACACCCGCATCAGGATGCGCGCGCCCAGCACCGAGCCGGCGACCGAGCCCAGCGCCACCGGCCCGGCGATCACCGGATCGATCTCGCCGCGCGCGAAGTACACCGCGGCGCTGGCCGCCGCCGTCACCCCGATCATGAAATTGGAAGTCGCCGACGACACCTTCAGGGGCAGGCGCAGCGCGCTGTCCATCGCCGGGATCTTGAGCACGCCGCTGCCGATGCCCAGCAGCGCCGACAGCACGCCGGCCCCGTACATCAGCGACATGCCCAGCGGCAGGCGCTGCACGTGGTAGCGCCGTTGCTGGCCGACGGCGGGGTCATGGTAGCGGCCGTGCAGCCGCAAGGCGCCGTCCGCGCGCGCCGGGTCGCGCCGGCGCGCCAGCATCTGCCACGCGGACACCACCAGCACCACGGCGAACAGCGCGTACAGCGCCGCCACCGGCACCACGCCCACCAGGAATACGCCGGTCAGCGCGCCCAGCGTGGTGGCCGTCTCCAGCACCACCGCCAGCCGCACATGCGTCAGCCCGCTGCGCAGGAAAGCCGCCGCGCTGCCGCAGGAACAGGCGATCACCGAAACAATGCTGGCCGCGATGGCGGCGTGCACGTCGATGCCCCACAGCACCAGCAGGGGCACGATGAAGATGCCGCTGGCCATGCCCAGCATGCCGCCCAGCGCGCTGGCGCCCAGCGCCATCGCGAACAGCCACAGGCCGGCCACGGTCATGCCGGCGTGGGCCGCGCGCGCCGCGCCAGCCGCGTCACGAAGCGGATCAGGTCGCCGCGGTAGTACAGCTTCTCGTAGTCGATGGGCCGGGGCCCCGCGCAATACGAAGTGCGCTCGATCAGGAAGACCGGACTGCCGGGCGGCACCTCCAGGGCCCGCGCCACCTCGGGCGTGGCGATGGCGGCCTCGAGCCGGTATTCGGCCTCGACCAGCGGCAGGTCGTACTTCTGTTCGAGCAGCGCGAAGATGGGCTCGGCCTCCAGGTCGTGCGTGACGACCCGCTCGCCGATCTCGCGCGGCAGATAGGTTTCGTCCAGCGACATGGCCACGCCATCGGCCAGGCGCACGCGCCGGATGCGCATGACCTGGGTGCCCGGCGCCACCGCCAGCTGGCGCGCCACGGCCTCGTCGGCGGCCACGATTTCCGTGTCCAGCAGGCGCGCCGAGGGCACGCGGCCCAGCGCCTGCATGTCTTCCACGAAGCCGGTGAGCTCGGTGAGCTCCTGCACCACCCGCGGCTGCGCCACGAACGTGCCCTTGCCGCGCCGGATCTCGACCAGCCCGCGCTCGGCCAGGTTCTGGATGGCCTTGCGCACCGTGGTGCGGCTGACCTGAAAGCGTGCGATCAGGCCTTCTTCGGCGGGCAACTGGCTGCCGGGCGTCATTTCGCCCGTGGCGATCGCCTCGGCCAGCACGGCCTCGACCCGGGCATAGAGCGGCGCATGTTTCGATTCTGACATCATGACGTCATTATGTCATGATCCGCTCATGCCTGCAGCGGGAATGCCCAGGCGCCCGCGGCGGGCCCTGCTACGGCTTGCGCGCTTGCGCTTCGATCTGCTGGCGCAAACGCTCTTCCTGGTCGCGCAGTTCGGGCGTGAAGGCCTCGCCGAAATCCTCGGCCTCGAAAACCTGGCGGATCTCGATTTCGGAGTCTCCCGGCATGGGATTGGGGCAACGCTTGACCCAATCGATGGCCTCCTCGAGCGAGGCGCATTGCCATAGCCAGAAGCCGGCGATCAGGCCGGGCGTGTCGAACGGCCCATGCTCGACCTTGCGGTCCTTGCCCGAGAAATGCACGCGCGCGCCGCGCGAGCTGGGGTGCAGGCCTTCGCCGGCCTGCATGACGCCGGCCTGCACCAGCGCCTCGTTGAACTTGCCCATTTCGGCCAGCAGCCGCTCCTCGGGCATGACGCCGGCTTCGCTGTTGCGGTCGGCCTTGACCAGTACCATGAATCGCATTTCGGACCTCCTCGTGTATGTGCGCGGCGCGCCTTCCTAGCGTCCCGCGCGGCGGGAAAACCTGGCAACAACGCCAGCGTATGCCCGCCGCGCCGCATGGCGCAAGCGTCAATGCCGCGCCCCGGGGCGGGCGTTTGCGAGGTGCCGGCCAGGCAAGCGACTTGCTGCGGACAGGGGCGACCCGCCCCGGAGTTCCGCACCCATGATCCAACTGCTGCGCGAGGAGAAATTCATCGTCCTGGCATTGCTGGCGGCGCTGGCGGATCTGTTGCCCGGCCCCTGGCGGCACGCCGGCGCCGCGGCCGCGATGGCGGAGACGGTCGTGCTGGTGGCGGCCATCCTGGCGGCCTCGCTCAGCGTGGTGCGGCACGCCGAGCTGATCGCGCGCAAGCTGGGCGACCCCTACGGCAGCATGATCCTGACCTTGTCGGCGGTGCTGGTGGAGGTAATCGTGCTGGGCATCGTCGCGCGCGGCGGCGCCTCGCCGGAACTGGTGCGCGACAGCATCTATTCGGCGGTGATGCTGGATATCAACGGCATCCTGGGGCTGGCGGCGCTGATCGGCGGATTCAAGCACGGCGAGCAGGCCTACAACGACGACTCGGCACGTACGTACGGCGTCATGATCCTGACGGCCGTGGCCGTTTCCATGATCATTCCCGAATTCATCCCGGGCGCGCGCTGGCGCGCCTACAGCGTGTTCACCATCGTGGCCATGGTGCTGCTGTACGGCGTCTTCCTGCGCATGCAGACCGGCCCGCACAGCTATTTCTTCAGCTACAGCTATCCGGAAAAGAACGCGCGGCGCAGGCAGGCGAGCGTGCCGGTGCGCGCGCCCCGCTCGGCCGGGGTCATGATCGCCGGCATCGCCATCGTCGGCCTGCTGGCCGAGCTGATGTCGCATTCGATGCAGCGCGGCCTGCGCGGCGTCGCCGTGCCGGCCGGCGTGGTGCCGCTCATCATCGCCGGCATCTCGGCGGCGCCGGAAATCCTCACCGCCCTGCGCGCCGCGCTGGCCAACCGCATGCAGTCCGTGGTCAACATCGCGATGGGGGCATCGCTGTCGACCGTCATCCTGACCGTGCCCGCCATGGAGGCCATGGCCCTCTACAGCGGGCAGGCGCTGCGCATGGCGATGACGCCGCTGCAGACGGTGATGATGCTGGTGACGCTGATCGCGGCGGCCATCAACCTCAATGACGGCCAGACCAATGCCATCGAGGGCATGACCCATTTCGTGCTGTTCGCCGCTTTCCTGATGCTGGTGGCGCTGGGGCTGTGAGCACGCCGCCCGCCGCGGGCATGCGCCTTGCGGCAGGCCGCGGCTCCAGGAGACCGCCATGAAACGAGACGACAACGCCACCGTAGACGGCGCCTGCGTGCGCTTCACCCTGCAGTCGCCGCACGGCCCCATGGTGGTGGCCGTCACGGCCAAGGCGCTGGTCGAGCACTGCGGCGCCGACAACAGCGAACCGGGTCTGCTGCAAGGCTATCGCGCCCACTGGCCGCGCATCCATGCCGTGGCGCGGCAACTGGCGCCCAGCACGCTGGACGGCGGCGTGCGCGTGACGGCGTCGGACCTGGCCAACGCAAGGAGCACCCCCATGAGCGACAGCAAAGACCATCGCGCCGCGCCGGCGCGCAAGCCCGCCCGCATCGCCGGGCAACCCGACGTCGACAGCGCGGCGCCGCGCGCGGGCCACAAGCCCGCGGGCGCCAAGCGCCGCTAGGCCACGCTACTTCGCCTTGCCGGCGGCGGCCGCTTCGGCGTTGACCTGCTTGAGCGCCAGCATGCTCAGCTTCTCGTCGGTGGCCTTTTCCTCGGCCAGCGTTTCCTTGAGCAGCGCCAACGCCTTGGTCTCGCCCAGTTGCTTGGCGAAAGTGCAAAGCGTGCCGTAGCTGGCAATTTCGTAATGCTCCACCTTCTGCGCGGCGGCGATCAGCGCCGCGTCCAGCACCGGGCCCGGCTCGATCTCGTCCATCACTTCCTTGCCCTCCTCGACCAGCCCCTCCATGGCGGCGCACTTCATGCGCTTGAGACGCAGGTCCGAGCCTTCGACGATCTGGTCGATGCGCTCGACCTGTCCGCGCGTTTCCTCCAGATGGGCCGAGAACGCCTCGGCCAGCTTGGGATCGCTGGCCGAGCGCGCCATCTTGGGCAGCGCCTTGGTCAGCTGTTTCTCGGCGCTGTAGATGTCCGATAGCTCGTGGATGAACAGTTCCTGCAGGGTTTTGCGAGTCATGGCTTGCTCCTGGAAAAGGCGGCCGCAACCAGCGTGCGGACCGCCGCCCCTTCAGCAACCGCCGTGCCGGCCGCGGGCGCGGGGCTGGCAGCCGCGCACGGGAATCGGCGGTTCAGGCGCGGCCGGCGTACTGGTCGACGGCGCCCGCCATCTCCTTGAGCGTCTGCTCCATCGATTTGCTGCCGTATGGGAAAAACGCCGACTTGTCGCCGGCCGCCCAGCGGCGCTTGAGCTCCGGATCCGACAGGTCCCAGTCCGGGCGGATGTCGCGCGTCACCTCGCGCAAGGCGTCGTGCAGCTCGGCGGTGGACGGACGGCCCCAGTAGTAATAGCCGTTCCAGATGCGCCGTATCTCGAGCCCCGGCGCCAGCAGCAAGGTATGCGGAACCATGGGTTCGTGCTGCGGATCGGTGTATTCGAGGATGTCCAGGTCGTCGCGCACCCGCTTCTCCTCGTCGTAGAGAAACGGATAATGGGCGCCCAGCTGCTGGCGCAGGTTGTTGGTGGTGTGCCAGTCGTCGGTCGTAATGACCACCAGGCGGCAATTGCCGACCACCAGCTGCGGATGAAAGCGCGTCAGCGCCTTGAGCTGCTCGCGGTCCTTGGGGCAGAAAAAGCCGCGGATCAGCACCAGCAGCATGGGGTCGTCGCCCTGCAGGGCCGACAGCCGGCGCGGCGTCTTGGTGTGGTCGGGCAGGACGTAGTCGGCCAGGCGGCGGCCGGGAGCGATGTCGGGTTTCATGGCAGTCCTCCTTTCGATCCGGCCCCGGGACGGGACCGGTCTACGCGGGCGCGCAACCGCCATTCCCGCCGCGACACAGTGCGGCGGATTTCCCCGCTTTGTATCAAATCACTTCAATCTACGGCCGCTCGGACCCGTCTGGCGGCCGCCGCCGGGCCGTTCCAGTAGGAGCCGGCCCGCCCCGCGTGTAAACTGCACGGTTTTTGACTCTGCCGGTATGGTGCAAGTGCCACAGCGAACCGGTTTCAGCGGTCCGACGCTCGTACGCCTGCTTACGCGCCTGACCGAGGTCGATGCTCCGGAATCCCGACAGTCCCTCTCGGACCGGTTGAGCCACTGGCTCGGCTGGACCGACGCCATCGCGCTATCGGCGGCGCTCAACGGCGAACCGCCGGCCGTGCCGCGCGGCCAGCCCGCCGACGGCAGCGCCGAAGCCCAGGAATGCGAGCGCGTGCGCGCCACGCTGATCGAGGCCATCGCCGGCAAGGGCAAGGGCGCCGCCACCCGCAACCGCGCGCGCGCGCCGGCCCGGCCCGCGCCGCGCGACGAGGACGTCGAATACACCGAGTATCGGCAGCGCTACCAGGCCTTGCAGCAGACGATGGAAAACACCATCGCCGTCCTGCGCGGCCGGCTGCGCGCCGCGCTGGCCGCCCGCGGGCCGGCGCTCACGCGCCTGGCGGTGGTCGACGCCATCATGGAACGCTCGCTGGGCACGCGCGAACGCACGCTGCTGGGCGCCGTGCCGACGCTGCTCGAGCGCCACTTCGAGCGCCTGCGCCAGGCCGCGCTGGCCGGGCCGCAAGAGGCCGGCGACGCGCCCCCGCCGCAGTCCGGCGCGTGGCTGGCGACCTTCGGCCGCGACATGCGCAGCGTGCTGCTGGCCGAGCTCGATATCCGTCTACAACCGGTCGAGGGGCTGCTGGCGGCCCTTCGCGCCAGCTAACCAGAAACCCATGATCAGAACCCTCATCAACATTGCCGTTTTCCTGGCTGGCCTGGGCGCCGTGTGCTGGATCGGCGCCGGTTATGTCGGCTCCAACCCCCTGGGCCTGGCCATCACCGCCCTGGTGGGCGTCATCTACCTGGCCGGCGCGCTCGAGCTGTACCGCTACCAGCGCGCCACCGCCACCCTGAATCGCACGCTGGCCGCCACCACCGAGCCGCCCGCCGACCTGTCCGCCTGGCTGGCGCCGCTGCATCCCAGCCTGCGCAACGCCACGCGGCTGCGCATCGAGGGCGAGCGGGCCGCCCTGCCCGGCCCCGCGCTGACGCCCTACCTGGTGGGCCTGCTGGTGCTGCTGGGCATGCTCGGCACCTTCCTGGGCATGGTGGCAACGCTGCGCGGCACCGGCATCGCGCTGGAAACCGCCACCGACCTGCAAGCCATCCGCGCCTCGCTGGCCGCGCCCGTCAAGGGCCTGGGCTTCGCCTTCGGCACTTCGGTGGCGGGCGTGGCCGCCTCGGCCATGCTGGGGCTGCTGTCGGCGCTGTGCCGGCGCGAACGCATCCAGGCCGGCCAGGCGCTGGACGCGCGGATCGCCTCCACCTTGCGCCCGCATTCGCTGGCCCACCAGCGCGAAGCCAGCTTCCAGCTGCTGCAGCGCCAGGCCGAGGGCATGCCGGCCCTGGTCGATCGCCTGCAGGCCATGCTGGCCGCCATGGAACGGCACAGCCAGACGGTCAACGACGGCCTGGCCGAGCAAAGCCGCCAACTGACCGACACCCTGACCCGCCAGAGCCAGGCCCTGGCCGATACGCTTACGCGGCAAAGCGACACGCTGGCCGAGCGCCTGGACCGGCAGAGCCAGACCCTGGCCAGCAGTCTGGGCGAGCACAGCCAGACGCTGGCCGCCAGTCTGACCCGCCAAAGCGATTCGCTCTCGGATACCCTGACCCGGCAAAGCAGCACGCTCGCGCAGACGCTCACGCGACAAGGCGAATCGCTGGCCGACGGCCTGGCGCGCCAGGGCGATACGCTGGCCGCCACCCTGACCGAACAGAACACATCGCTGGCCACCGTCCTGACACAACAGGGCGAATCGCTGGCCGGCACGCTGGCCGGCGAAACGCGCGAACTGGCCGCCAGGCTGGACCTGCAGGGCCGGACCGTGGCCGACGCCCTTGGCCAGCACAGCCAGGCGATGGCCGAGCGGCTGGCCGCCAGCCAGGACGCCTTCCACGACAAAGCCGGCGCAGCCTATACCGCGCTGGCGGCGTCGGTGCGGCAGACGCTCGACGACAGCGTCGCCGCCAGCGCCCAGGCCGCCGGCGCGGCCATCCAGCCAGCGGTGCAGGCGACGCTGGCCGGCCTGGCCAGCGAGACGGCGGCATGGCGCGAAACCATCGGACAGGCCGTGCAACAGCAACTGGCCGAACTGTCGGGCCGCTTCGAAGCCAGCACCGCAGGCGTGGCCGGCATCTGGAACGACGCCCTGGCGCGGCACCAGCAGGCCAGCGAGTCGCTGGCCGAATCGCTGCGCAGCGCGCAACAGCAGCTGGCGACGCATTTCGAGCAGCGCTCGGCGGCCCTGCTCGACACCGTGGCGGCGCGCCTGCAAGGCGCCACCGACGAGGTGCGCGACGGCTGGCGCGACGCCGTGACGCGGCAGGAACAGGCGGCCGCCGCGCTGGCCAGCCAGCAAGGCCGGACCGTGGCCGAGGCGGCCGGCGCCTTCGCGCGCCATACGGCCGAGCTGCTGCACGCGGTGGAGCAGTCGCAGACGCAATTGCAGGCCGAGCTGGCCGCGCGCGACGCGCAACGCGAAAGCGCCTGGACCCAGGCGCTGGAAACCATGGCGGCGCAGCTGCGCGCCGCCTGGCAGGAAACCGGCGCACAGACAGCCGAGCAACAGCGCGAGATCTGCGCCACCCTGGCGCAGACCGCCCAGGACATCTCCTTGCAATCGCGTGAACACGCCACCCGCACCGTGGCCGAGATCGGCCAGTTGCTCGAAGCGGCCGCGCAGGCGCCGCGCGCCGCGGCCGACGTGGTGGCCGAACTGCGCCAGAAGCTGGTCGACAGCATGGAGCGCGACAACGCCATGCTGGAAGAACGCAGCCGCCTGCTGGCCACGGTCGAGACGCTGCTGGGCGCGGTCAACCACGCCTCCAGCGAGCAGCGCGAGGCGATCGACGCCCTGGTGGCCTCGTCGGCCGACCTGCTCGAGCGCGTGGGCGCGCGCTTTGCCGACAGCATAGAAAGCGGCGCCGGCCGACTGGAAGCGGCCAGCGCGCAAGCCACCGCCAGCGCGGCCGACGTGGCCAGCCTGGGCGAAGCCTTCGGCGCCGCGGCACAGGTGTTCGGCGCCGCCAACGACAGGCTGGCCGAGCAGCTGGGCCGCATCGAAACGGCGCTGGACAAATCGCTGGCGCGCAGCGATGAGCAGCTGGCCTATTACGTGGCGCAGGCGCGCGAAGTGGTCGACCTCAGCGTCCTGTCGCAGAAGCAGATCCTCGAAGACCTGCAGCGCCTGGCGCAGCAGCCCGAGCCGGCCGGCGCCGAAGCCGCCGAAACGCCATGAACGAGCATCCGGACGCCGGCCCCGACGCCGCCGTGCCCACCTGGGCGGTGTTCGGCGACCTGATGTCGGTGCTGCTGGGCGCCTTCGTGCTGATCCTGGTGGGCGTGATCGGCGTGCAGATCGAACTGTCCACCCGGCTGGAGGCGGAGGTCGAGCAGCGCCAGGCCGAAACGCAGCGCCGCGAGGCGCTCGAGCAGGCCCTGGCCGCGCCGCTGGCCGCCGGCCGCGTCACACTGGTCGACGGCCGGATCGGCATCAGCGGCAACGTGCTGTTCGCCCTGAACTCCGACCAGCTGCAACCCGAGGGCCGCGAGGTGCTGGCCAGCCTGGTCGCGCCGCTGTCGGCCTATCTGCGCGCCCACGACGAAATCCTGATGGTCAGCGGCTTCACCGACGACCAGCAGGTGCACCAGGGCAATCGCCGCTACGCCGACAACTGGGAGCTGTCCGCGCAACGCGCGCTGACCGTGACGCGCGCGCTGATCGACGCCGGCATCCCGGCCGCCTCGGTCTTCGCCGCCGCGTTCGGCGCCGAGCAGCCGGTGGCCTCGAACGCCGACGAGACCGGCCGGGCGCAGAACCGGCGCGTCGAGATCGCCCCCATCCCACGCCAATCGGCCGACCAGGTGCCAGCCCGTGACTGACGACGCCGCGCGCCAGGCCCAGGCCCGGCTCGACGCCTGGCGCGAGCGCGGCGGCGAGCAGGCCGACCCGCTGCGCTTTCATTACCTGCAGGCGCTGGCGCGCCGCGCCGCCGGCCACGAGGGCCAGGCGCGCCAGCTGCTGGACGAACGCCTGGCCGGCCTGATGGCCGCCTGCCCCGAGACCGCGGCGGCCGCGCCGCCGGCCGGGCCGGACCCGGCGCGCGCGCCCGGCCCGCTGGGCCAGCTGTGCGCGCAGATCGCGGCGGCCGCGCCGGCACGGCCCGCCTATCCGGAACTGCCCCTGCTCGACGAGTTCCGCCAGACCTGGACCCGCCTGAGCACCGACCGGCAGTTGCGCCAGTCCGAGCAGCTGGTGCCCGAGAACGCCGGCCCGCTGAACTCCAGCCATCTGGCGCACCGCTCGCTGTCGCTGATGCAAGGGCTGTCGCCCGGCTACCTGCAGCAGTTCCTGTCGTACGTGGACGCGCTGGGCTGGCTGGAGCAACTCGCCGCCAGCGCCGCCCCCGCGACGCGCGACGCCGCCCGCGCCACGCCGCGCAAGACCGCGCGCGGCCGCGCTCGCTAGGCGCGCGGGCGCTATTCGGCGGCGGGCCGGCGCACCACGCGCACCACACCGCGGTCGCCGCCGCCGCAGAAGAAGCGCTGCGCGCCGTCGGACTCCAGCCCCGACAACCCCGCGCCCGCGGGCATTTCCAGCACCTGCAGCACCTCGCCGGTGGCGGGGTCGACCCGCCGCAGGTCGGCCGTTCCGTCTTCCCAGGTACCGTGCCACAACTGCGCGTCCACCCAGGTCACGCCGGTGACGTAGCGGTCCGATTGCAGCGTGCGCAGGACGGCGCCGGTCGCCGGGTCGAGCTGCAGGATCTGGCGCGGCTGGTACTGGCCCACCCACAGCATGCCCTCGGCCCAGGCCAGGCCCGAGTTGCAGGCGCCCGGCGGCGCCGGGATGGTGTCCAGCACGCGCCCGCTGTCCGGGTCGATCCTCTGGATCACCTCGCCCGCGATCTGGAACAGGTGCCGGCCGTCGAAGGCGGTGCCGGCCTGCGCCGGCACATCGATGCGGCGCACCACCTCGCCGCTTTCCGGCTCCAGCGCGGCCAGGCTGTCGCCCACGGCGAACCAGACGTGGCGCCCGTCATAGGTCAGGCCGTGCACCTGTTCGACGCCCGCGAACGGGCCGTACTCGCGGACGATATGGGCGGGGGATCGCTTCATGGCTGGCTCCGGAAGAAAGTGGATACGGCCCCATGCTAGAACGCCGGCAAGGCGGTGCACAGCAACAAGTTTGTCGCGAACGGGACGGCCGGGGCGGCCACCCAGCGGCGCGTGCGTCCACGGCCCAGGGCCTGCGCGCGCCCGGCCGCCGCCAGCGCCCGCAAGGCCCGCTGTACCGAACGCTGGCTGGCATCCAGCGCCAGGGCCAGCGCCGAACTCGACCACGCCTGTCCATCGGCCAGCAAGGCCAGCACCGCCGCGTGCGGCGTCTCCACCGGCTGCGCCAGCACGGCCACCTGGCGCGCTCCGTCCGGCGCCAGCACGTAGCCGCGGCCGGTGGCCCGCGGCGCCGCCATGCCGCGCAACGCCGTGCGCAGGCGCCCGATCTCCACGCGCAGGCGCGCGCGGTGCGATTCATCCGGGGCGCGCATGCGGAACACCTGCGCGATCAAGGCCTCGCGGGCCACCTCGCCCGGCCAGGCCTCGGCCAGCGCCCGCGCCAGCGCGAACAGCACCGGGCGCCGCGCCAGCACGGCCCGCGCGGCGCCCGCGCACACCACGTAACGGCAGGCGTCGACCACCACCACCGGCCCGGCCAGCAAGGCCTCGACCTCGTCCAGCCGCGCCGGCCGCTCGCCGCCGCCCGACCGCACCCGCGCCACCGGCGCATCCAGCAGCCTGGCCGCCCGCGCGACTTCGGCGGCCAGCGGCGCGATGGCGGCCTGGCGTGCGGCCTGGGCGGCGCGCGCCAGCGCCGCCCGCGCCGCCCCCGCCCGCAACTGGCGCATCGCCAGGCCGGCGGCCAGCAAATCGTGGATGGCGCGCAGGTCGTGCGGCTGCGAAGGGTCAGCCAGGCGGTCGAGCCGTTCGGCCGCCCGCGCCAACTCGCCCACCAGCAGCAGGCGCCGCACCTCCAGGTACTGCGCGTAGGCCGCATTGCGCCAGTCGCCGTGCGCGGCCAGCGTGCGTTGCGCGGCCCGCAGCGCGGCGTCCGGCCAGGCCAGGTCGCGCGCGGCCAGCGCAATCTCGCCTTCGGCCAGCGCGCAACGCGCCCGGGCCACGGCATTGCCCGGCCCGAAGGCGCGCGCGGCGCGCCGCACCAGCGCGCGCGCCCGGTCGAAATCGCCCAGCTGCGCCAGCGCGATGCCGCGAAGGGCCAGCGCCGGCGCGTCGTCGCGCAAGGCCACCCGGTTCAGCGCCGCCAGCGCGTCGCCCAGGGCCAGCGCGCGCGCCGCGGCGGCGATGCCTTCGTCCATGGACATCCCGTCACTATTCAGATTTATCTGACAGACACATAGTCAAATTCTGACATTACCTCATGGTAATGACTGATGCACACTGCCATGCATCACAGATAGGAGCGGCAGGACGACATGAAAGACGGGCTATACACGGCGCCTCAGCGCGATATGCAGTTTGCGCTCTACGACGTGCTGGACATCGAAGGCGAACTGGCCCGGCGCGCGGCCCCCATGGCCATCGACCGCGAGACGCTGGACCAGGTGATCGAGGGCGCGGACCGCCTGTGCCACGGCGTGCTGGCGCCGCTGAACGCCAGCGGCGACCGCGCCGGCTGCCGCCTGGAAGGCCACGAAGTGCGCACCCCCGCCGGTTTCGTCGAGGCCTATCGCGCCTATACCGAAGGCGGCTGGTCGGGTCTGTGCGCCAGCCCCGAGCATGGCGGCCAGGGCCTGCCCACCGTCGCCTCGGCCATCGTCGGCGAAATGCTGGGCGCGACCAACATCTCGTTCGCGCTCTACCCGCGCCTGTCCGAGGGCGCCTACCGCTGCATCCGCGCCAACGCCAGCGCGGCGCTGCAGGCGATCTACGCGCCCCGCCTGGCCAGCGGCGAATGGACCGGCACCATGTGCCTGACCGAATCGCAGGCCGGCACCGACCTGGGGCTGCTGCGCACCCGGGCCGAGCCGGACGGCGATGGCGCCTACCGGATCAGCGGCAGCAAGATGTTCATCTCCTCGGGCGAGCACGACCTGGCGTCCAACATCGTGCACATGGTGCTGGCCCGCCTGCCCGACGCTCCGGCCGGCACGCGCGGGATCTCGCTGTTCCTGGTGCCCAAGCATCTGCCCGACGCGCAGGGCGAGCCTGGCGAGCGCAACGGCGTCTATTGCGACGCCATCGAGCACAAACTGGGCCTGCACGCCAACGCCACCTGCGTGCTGCGCTTCGAGAACGCCCGCGGCTACCTGGTGGGCGAACCCGACAAGGGTCTGGCCGCCATGTTCGTCATGATGAACTCGGCGCGCCTGGGCACCGGCGCGCAGGCGCTGGGCCTGACCGAGACGGCCCTGCAGAAGTCGCTGGCCTATGCCGCCGAGCGCCTGCAATCGCGCGCGCCCGGCCAGGAGAAGGCCATCACGCGCGCCGACCCCATCATCCTGCAGCCCGACGTGCGCCGCATGCTGCTGACCCAGCAGGCCTGGGCGCAGGGCGCCCGCATGTTCCTCTACTGGCTGGCGCTGCAGATCGATACCGAACTGCACGCCGCCGACCCGGCCGAGCGCGACCGCGCCGGCGGCCTGCTCAGCCTGCTCACGCCGGTGGCCAAGGCCTTCGTTTCCGACAACGCGGTGGAGTCGGTGAACCTGGCGGTGCAGGTCCATGGCGGCAGCGGCTACATCGTCGAATCCGGCATCGAGCAGACCCTGCGCGACGTGCGCATCCTGCCCATCTACGAAGGCACCAACGGCGTGCAGGCGCATGACTTGCTGGCGCGCAAGGTGCTGGCCGACCAGGGCGCGCGCCTGAACCAGCTGCTGGCGATGGCGCAGGCGCAGGCCGCCGCGGTGAGCGCCGTCGAAGGCGGCGCGCGTTTCGGCCAGCCGCTGCGCGAGCTGGCCGGACAGGTGGCCGACGCCGTGCCGCGCCTGGCCGAGCTGGCCGCGCGCGACCCCGCCCAGGTGGGCGCCTCGTCCACCGACTTCCTGCGCCTGGTCGGACATCTGGTATACGGCTACTTCTGGAGCCGGGCCGCGCAAACCGCGCTGACCCGGCTGCCGGAAGACGACCCCTTGCGGGCCGAGAAGCTGGCCACGGCGCGTTTCTACTTCGAGCACCTGTTTCCCGAGACCGAAATGCGCCTGCGGCGGCTGTTCGTGCCCGCCGACTGCCTGACAACCCCTTGCGCGCTGGCCGCCTGAAGCCCGCGCGCCGTCCCGAAGAGCATATGGAGACACCCCGCTACTGGGTCCGCGCCGACCTGTCCACGGCCGAGCGCATCCGGCAGTTCGAAGCCGTGCCGCTGCACGAGCGCGGCCTGCCGGACAGCACCTACGCCTTCCTGGCGCGCAGCTGCCGCCAGGCACCGCGCGCCACGGCCATCCGCTACCTGCCCGACCCGGCCGCCTGCCAGGAACGCGAGGACATCGATTTCGGCCGCCTGCTCGAACGCGTGCACCAGACCGCCAACCTGATCCACGCCGAGGGCGTGGGCCCGCGCGAGGTGGTCAGCCTGCTGCTGCCGAACACGCCGCAGGGCCAGTACGCGCTGTGGGGCGGCCAGGCCGCGGCCATCGTCAACCCGATCAACTGGATGCTCGAACCCGAGGCGATCGCCGCCATCGTGCGCGCGGCCGGCGCGCGCATGCTGATGGCCTACGGCGGCGACGCGCAGCTCGACATCTGGGACAAGGTCCTGCGCGTGGCCGAACTGTGCCCGCAGCTGCGCACCATCGTGCGGCTGGGCGGCTCGCGCGCCGGCGCCGCCCCGGCCGGCCGGCGCCTCCTCGACTACGACGCGGTGATCGACGGCTACCGCGCCGACGCGCTGGATTTCGCCCGCGCCATCGGGCCGCATGATCTCGCCGCGCTGTTTCCCACCGGCGGCACCACCGGCGACCCCAAGCTGGTGCGCCACAGCCACTGGAACGAAGTGGTCAGCGCCTGGCTCAGCGCCGCGGTGGCCGGCATCGTCGAAGGCGAAAGCCGCCTGTCGGCCACCCCTCTCTACCACGTGGTGGGCGCGTTCGCCGGTTCGCTGGCCACGCTGGCGCGCGGCGGCACGCTGGTGCTGGCCACTTCGGTCGGCTGGAAGCACCCGCAGCTGCTGCCGCGCATCTGGGAAGTGGTGCAGGCCTGCCAGGTCAACTACCTGACCATCGTGCCCACCATCATGAACCAGCTGGTGCAGCTGCCCATCGGCGGCCACGATATCTCGTGCGTCAAGGGCGTGCTGTCGGGTTCGGCCCCCTTGTCCGAGAGCGTGGCGCGGCGCTTCCTGGCGCTGACCGGCCTGCCGGTGCGCGAGGGCTACGGCATGACCGAAACCACCTCGGTCTGCATGATGAACCCGCGCGGCGGGCCGGTGAAGACCGGCTCGGTCGGGCTGCTGTTCCCGTACCACCGCGCGCGCGTGGTGCGCCTGGAGCCCGGCGCCGCGCCGCGCGACTGCGCGCCCGGCGAGACCGGCGTGCTGGCGCTGCAGGGCCCCACCGTGTTCGACGGCTATGCGGCCGGCGCGCAGGGCGGCTTCCTGGAGCCGGGCTGGCTGGACACGGGCGATGTGGCGCGCATCGACGCCGACGGCTATATCTGGATCACCGGCCGCACCAAGGACCTGATCATCCGCGGCGGCCACAACATCGACCCCAAGGCGGTCGAAGAGGCGTTCTACCGCCATCCGCAGGTGCTGGAGGCGGCCGTGGTGGCGCGCCCCGATTGCTACGCCGGCGAAGTGCCGGTGGCCTATGTCCAGCTGGTCGACGGCGCCGACCTCGACGCGGCCCGCCTGCTGGACGAGGTGCGCGCGGACATCGCCGAGCGCGCCGCCGTGCCCAAAGACTGCTACCTCATGGCCGCGCTGCCCAAGTCGCCGGTGGGCAAGATCCTCAAGCACCGGCTGCGCGAGGACGCCATGCTGCGCGGCTTCGAAAAGGCGCTGCGCGGCGCCGGCATCGAAACCGGCTATGCGCTGGCGCTGGCCGACGGCCCGGCCGTGCGCATCCGGCTGCTCGAACCCGGCCTGGCGCCGCAGCAGGTACGCGACGCCCTGGCCACGTTCACCATCCCGTATTTCATCGAGACGGCCGACCCGGCCGCAGTGTAGGAGATCGCCATGTCTTATGAGTTCATCCGCGTCGAGCACCTCGGCCCGGTCTGCCGCATTTACCTGAACCGCCCCGAGGTGCGCAACGCCCAGAGCCGCTCGCTGCTGCGCGAGCTGGACGACGCCGTGCGCGCCGCCGAAGCCGACGACGCCGTGCGCGTGCTCATCATCGGCGCGGTCGGCGACCACTTCTCGGCCGGCCACGACCTGAAGTCGGCCCGCGTCGAACGCCCCAACCCCACCGTGGAAGAACGCTGGGAGTACGAGGAAGAGCACTTCCTCGAATACTGCCTGCGCATCCACGACCTGAAGAAGCCCACCATCGCCCAGGTCCAGGGCGCCTGCATCGCCGGCGGCTACATGGTCGCCAACATGTGCGACCTGATCGTCTGCGCCGACAACGCCTTCTTCTCGGACCCGGTGGCGCACTCGATGGGCACCGCCAGCCTGGAAGTGCTGATCCACCCCTGGGTGATGGGCATGCGCAAGGCCAAGGAACTGATCTTCACCGGCGCGCGCCTGCCCGCCGCCGAGGCGCTGCAGATCGGCATGATCAACCGCGTGGTGCCGCTGGCCGAGCTGGAGCAGGCCACGCTGGAGCTGGCCAACACCGTCGCCGCCGCGCCGCCCTACGGCCTGCGCTTCACCAAGCGCTCGCTGAACCGCACCTGGGACGCGCAGGGCTTTCGCGCCGCCGTCCAGGCCCACTTCGACGTGCACCAGCTCTCGCACGTCACCGAGGAATTCCAGGCCCACCTCAAGCGCGGGCTGGACTCCACCATCAAGCGCGCCAAGGCCGTATCCTGAGCCCCCGCACGGAGACAGACATGGAAGCAGCCAAGCAAGCCGGTGAAGTGCGCCTGGAGCGCGACGGTCCGCTGTGCATCATCACGGTCGACAATGTCGCCAAGAAGAACGCCTTCTCGCCGGAGATGATGGACCAGCTGGCCCGGCACCTGACCGCCTTCGAGGAAGACGACAGCCTGTGGGTGGCGGTGCTGTGCGCCGCCGGCGAGCACACCACCGCCGGCCTGGACATGCCGAAATTCTTCGGCCCCGACGCCACCGCCAAGCCGCGCCCGGACGCCTGGGTCGATCCGTTCGGCCTGAAGCGGCGCACCACCAAGCCGGTCATCGCCGTCGTGCAGGGCATTACTTTCACGATCGGCATCGAGATCATGCTGGCCTGCGACATCGTGGTGGCGGCCGACACGGCGCGCTTCGGCCAGCTCGAGTCGCGCCGCGGCATCGCGCCGCTGGGCGGCGCGCATTTCCGCTACCTGACCCGCACCGGCTGGGGCAACGCCATGTACCACCTGTTCCTGTGCGAGGAGTTCGGCGCGCAGCGGGCGCTGGAGCTGGGCTTCGTGCAGGAAGTGGTGCCCTACGGCCAGCACATCGAGCGCGCGCTCGACCTGGCGCGCCGCATCTGCCGCAATGCGCCGCTGGGCATCCGCGCCACCAAGCAGGCCGCGCTGCAATACCTGGAAGGCGGCGAGCAGGCCGCCATCGACTGCATTCCCGACATCCGCGCCAAGGTGTTCGCCTCCGAGGACTTCAAGGAAGGCATCCAGTCCTTCATCGAGCGCCGCGACGCGCGTTTCCAGGGCCGCTAGCCGCCCGGCGCGGGAATCTCCACGGTCAGCACGGTGCCGCCTTCGGGCGCCGCGCCGATCGACAGCGTGCCGCCCAGGCGGCGCGCCCGCTCGCGCATGCCCAGCAGGCCGTAGGCGCCCGGGCGTCGGTCATCGCCCGACAGCCCCACGCCGTTGTCGCGCACCGACAGCACCAGCGTCGCCGCGTCGCGGCCCAGCCGCACCCGCACCTCGCTGGCCTGCGCGTGCTTGGCCACGTTGGTCATGCTTTCCTGGAAGATGCGGTACAGGTGCCCCATGGCTTCCATGTCCAGCCCCAGCTCGCCGGTCTCGCCGGCATAGCGGCACGCGATCCCGTAGCGCGCCTCGAACTGCCGCAGGTGGTTGGCGATGGCCGCCGCCAGGCCCAGGTGCGGCAGCGCGCTGGGGTGCAGGTCCTCGGATATCTGCCGCACCGTGGCGATGGTGTCCTGCACCAGGCCCAGGCACTCGCCCACCACGCCTTCGAGCTGCGCGCGCCGCTCGTCCTGGCCCGGCCCGGCCAGCGTCCGGTCGATATGGCGCGCCAGGCGCGACATGTCGAACTTCAGCGCCGACAGCATGCCGCCGACCGCATCGTGCAGTTCCATGGCGATGCGCTGGCGCTCGGCCTCGCGCACCGATTCGATATGGCTGACCAGCTCGGACAGCGCCGCCCGCGACTGCTGCAGCTCCTCCTGCCGGCGCAGGCGCAGCGTGGCGTCGATGCCCACGCCGATGACGGCCGGCTGGCCGCGGAAGTCGATCAGGCGGCCATGGATCTCGATCGCCACCGGCTGACCGTCGGGCCGCTGGACGTGCACCATGAACGTGGCGTCCTTGTCGCCGCCGGTCAGGCGCCGCTCATACTGCTGCAGCAGCGACTCGCGCTGCTGCGGCGGCGCCACCCTGGCCAGCGGCCGGCCGATCAGCTTCTCGCGCGGCACGCCGCACATGCGCGCGAAGGCCTCGTTCACGTACACCAGGTGGGCGTTCTGCAGCAGGTAGATGCCGGCCACCGACTGCTCGATCAAACCCTCGAACAGCAAGCGATAATTGGCATCATCCTGGTCCAGGGGCCAGCGAAAATCATGCATGGACGTCGGCGCAAGGTAAGAAAAAGATGACAAATAAATCGGGTAAATCTGACAGATAAATCATCCTGCCGATCTTTACACTGTCCGCACACTAAATGACCCCAACGTTGCGTGTCAATCGACGGGGCATGGACCAGGGTAACGGGAGACCTACTGTGCAAAGACGTTCCTTCATCAAACTGGGCGGCGCCGCCACCATGGCCGCCGGCGCGGCCGCGCTGGGCCTGCCCTCGGCCGTACGCGCCGCCGACGCCTTCCCGGCCAAGCCGATCCGCGTGCTGGTGGGCTTCTCGGCCGGCGGCGTGACCGACATCGTGGTGCGCGCGCTGGCCGAAAGCGCCTCGAACATTTTCGGCCAGCCCATCATCGTCGAGAACAAGCTGGGCGCCGGCGGCGTCATGCCGGCCTACCAGCTGCAGACCGCCGCGCCCGACGGCTATACGGTGGGGCTGATCGCGCACAGCGTGTTCCGCCTGCCCTACATCGCCAACATCAAGTGGAACCCCGTCACCGACCTGGACTACGTCATCCGCCTGACCGGCTTCACCTGGGGCCTGGTGGTGGCGGCCGATTCGCCCATCAAGACCTTCGACGACTACGTCGCCTACGCCCGCCAGAACCCGGGCAAGCTGACCTACGGCACGGTGGGCAGCCTGACCACGCAGCACCTGACCATGGAGCAGATTTCGGCCAGCCTGGGCATCCAGCTCAGCAACATCCCGTACAAGGGCGTGGCCGAGGCCCTGCCGGCCCTGATGGGCGGACACATCATGTCGGTGGCCGACGCCTCGTCCTGGGTGCCCTACGTCACCTCCGGCAAGATGCGCCTGCTGGTGGTGTGGACCGAAAAGCGCGTGCCGCGCTTTCCCGACGTGCCGACGCTGCGCGAGGTGGGCATCGACATGGTGCAGACCTCGCCCTGGGGGCTGGCCGCGCCCAAGGGCACGCCGCCGCAGGTCATCGCGCGCCTGCACGACGGGTTCAGGCAGGCCATGGCGCAAAAGCCGTTCCAGGACGCGCTGGCGAACTATGATATGGAACAGCAATACCTGGACGGGCCGGCCTACCGCCAGTTCGCGCAGGAGTCCGTCGAAAAGGAAAACCGCATCCTTGCTTCCCTCAACGTTCCCCGCGGCGGGCAATAGCGCCGCCGCAGCCGCCGCCATGATCCGTGTCCTGATCGTCGACGACCACACCATCTTCCGCGACGGCCTGAAAAGGCTGCTGGCCGAAGAAGACGACATCAGCGTCACGGGCGAGACCGCCGACGCCTCGGACGCCCTGCGCCTGCTGCGCGCCCACAGCTACGACGTGGTGCTGCTGGACGTGAACCTGCGCGGGCGCAGCGGCCTGGACGTGCTGCCGTCGATCCGGGCCGAGTGGCCGCGCCTGCCGGTGATCGTGCTGAGCATGTATCCGGCCGAGCAATACGCGCTGCGCGCCTTCGAAGTGGGCGCCAGCGGCTATGTCGCCAAGGACATGGACTACAAGGCGCTGACGCTGGCGATCCGCCAGGCCGCCTCGGGCGGGCGCTACTTCCCGGCCGAGATCTCCGACAAGGTGGTGTCGGCCGTGGCGCGCGGCGAGGACCTCCACGACAGGCTGTCGCCGCGCGAACACCAGATCATGATGCTGATGGTGCAAGGCACGCGGTTGACGGACATCGCCACCCAGCTCATCGTCAGCGTCAAGACCATCAGCACCTACCGCCAGCGCATCCTGCAGAAACTGAAGGTCGGCAGCAACGCCGAACTGGTGCAGTACGCGATCCGGCACCGGCTGATCGACTAGGGCGCGCCGCGGGGCTCAGGCGCGCGGGTCCGGCAGCGTGTCGCGCGCGCATTGCAGGAACGCCTGCGTGACCGGCGACGCATGCTCGCGCGGCCAGGCCAGCCACACCTCGACCTGCTCGGCCACGTCGCAGAGCGGCACGTAGCACACCGAGCGGATCGACAGCTTGCGCAGCGAGGCCGGCACCAGCGCCACGCCGATGCCGGAGGCGACCAGGCCCACGGTGCTTTCGATCTGCTCGACTTCCTGGGCGATGCGGGGTTCGAAGCCGGCCTTGCGGCACAGGTCGAGCACCTGCTGGTGCAGGCTGGGCGCGGGGCTGCGCATCAGCGTGATGAACGGCGATGACGCCAGTTCGCCCAGCGCCACCGATTCGCGCCCGGCCAGCGGGTGCCAGTCGGGGATCGCGCACACGAACGGCTCGGCGTACAGGCGCGTCGCCGCCAGCTGCCCGCTGCCGGGCGCCACGCGCACGAAGCCCACGTCGATGTCGCCGGCGATCAGCCCGGGGATCTGCTCGCGGGTGGTCAGCTGGCGTATGCGCAGGTCCACCCGCGGATGGCCGCGCTTGAACGTGCGGATGATGCTGGGCAGCAGCTCGTAGACGGTGGAGCCCACGTGGGCGATGGTCAATTGGCCCACGGCGCCTTCCTGCGCGCGCCGGGCGCGCCGCGCGCCCAGCTCCAGCTCTTCCAGCGCCACCCTGGCGCAGTCGCAGAACAGGCGCCCGGCGGGCGTGAGCTCGACGTTGCGCGTATTGCGTATCAGCAGCGTCAGGCCCAGCTCGCGCTCCAGCGCCTTGATGGCGCGGCTCAGGGGCGCCTGCTCGATGTGGCAGCGCGCCGCGGCCCGGGTGAAGTTCAACTCTTCGGCCAGCGTCACGAAGTAGTGGACATGCCGCAGATTCATCCAGCTTCCCCAGCGGCCGTACCCGCGTGGCCCAATGTTCCAGTATGCATGGCCGGCCCCGGCCGCATCCATACGGGGAAACCTTACATGGCGCGCCGCGCGCGGCCGATGGGCGATTCATACCGAAACGGTCCGAATCCCGACCGATTTGGCATCAATCGCCCGCCTCGCCCCCGCTAGGATGCAGTACGACACCATCGCACCGCACACCAAGGGGGAAGTCCATGCTGAAGCTGCCCATACTCGCCGGGCTATTCGTCGCCGCCCTGGCCATGCACGACGCGCGGGCCGGCGCCTATCCCGAACAGCCGATCAGGCTGGTGGTCGGATGGCCGCCAGGCGGCGCCACCGACGGCAACGCGCGCCTGCTGGCCCAGGCCCTGGGCCAGCGCCTGGGTCAGCCCGTCATCGTCGAGAACCGCCCCGGCGCCGGCGGTTCGATCGGCGGCGCCACGGTGGCCAAGGCCGCGCCCGACGGCTACACGCTGGCGTACATCTCCAGCAGCAACGTCATCACTTCGTTGCTGCTCAAGCATCCCACCTACGGCGCGGGCCGCGACCTCGAGCCCGTCTCGCTGGTGGCCGCCGAGCCGCTGGTCCTGCTGGTCAACGCCGCCTCGCCGGCCCGCGACCTGGCCGAGTTCGTCGAGCAATCGCGGCGCGCGCAGCGCGGCCTGAACTACGCCACCACCGGCAAGGGCGGCATCCTGCACCTGGCCGGCGCCGCGCTGGTGCGCGATGCCGGCCTGAACGCCGTCGACATTCCGTACAACGGCACCGCGCCGGCCATGACGGCCCTGATGAGCGGCCAGGTCGAGTTCCTGTTCGGCACCTTCAGCGACGCGCTGCCCATGGTCAAGGGCGGACGGGTCAAGGCGCTGGCCGTCGCCGCCGAAGCGCGCTCGCCGCTGATCCCCGACGTCCCGACGCTGACCGAAGCCCTGGGCCGCCCCAACGCCGAGCGCGGCACCTACCAGGCCGTGCTGGCGCCGCGCGGCACGCCCGAGGCCATCGTGCGGCAGCTGTCCTCGGAGATCGACCAGGTGCTGGGCGACGCGGCGATACGCGCGCAACTGGCCGGACGCGGCGTCACCCCGGTGGGCGGTGCGCCCGCCGTGCTGGGCCAGCGCATCGAGAACGAACTGGAGCAGCGTGGCCGGCTCATCGGCGAACTGGGCATCAAGCCCAACTGAACCACGGCGCGGCGCGTCCGCGCCGCCCAATCACAGGAGCTGCAATGGTCAAACTCGCGGATGGCACGCATCTGTATCCGGTCAGGAACCGGCAACGCTACGGCGAACGGCCGGGCTTCAAGATCACGGAACTGATCCTGGAGCACGGCCAGGAAGTGCCGTGGCACCGGCACACCACCGTCATCGACACGTTCTACGTGATCGAAGGCACGCTGCGCGTGGCGGCCACCGAACCCAGCCAGGACGTCGTGCTCGGCCCGGCGCAGGTTTTCCAGGTACGGGCCGGCCGGCCACACCGCGTCACCAGCGCCGGCGCCGCGCCAGTGCGCTTCCTGGTGATCGGCGACGCGCAGGGCGCCGGCCTCTACGACTTCGAGCCGGTCGCCGCGCCCGGCGACGCGCCATAGCGCACCCCGTTTCGCTTTACCTTCCACCACACGGATATCCCATGACCACACATCGAATCGCCGTCATACAGGATGGACCGGTGCCGGGCGACGCCATGGCCACCGCCGAGAAAATGAGCCGCCTGGCCGCCGGCGCCAAGGCGCAGGGCGCGCGGCTCGCGCTGTTTCCCGAGGCCTTCGTGGGCGGCTACCCCAAGGGCGCCGATTTCCATATCTTCCTGGGCGGACGCACGCCGCAGGGGCGCGCGCAATACCAGCGCTACGCCGAGACCGCCATCGCCGTGCCGGGTCCGGTGACCGAGCGCATCGGGCAGATCGCCGCCGAACAGGACATGTTCATCGTGGTCGGCGTCATCGAGCGCGACGGCGGCACCCTGTACTGCACCATCCTGTTCTTCAGCCCCGAGGGCGAGCTGCTGGGCAAGCACCGCAAGCTGATGCCCACCGCGCTGGAGCGCCTGCTGTGGGGGTTCGGCGACGGCTCCACCTTTCCGGTGTACGACACCCCGCTGGGCAGGCTGGGCGCGGTCGTGTGCTGGGAGAACTACATGCCGCTGCTGCGCATGGCGATGTACGGCAAGCAGATCCAGATCTATTGCGCGCCCACCGCCGACGACAAACCGACCTGGGTGTCCACCATGCAGCACGTGGCCCTGGAGGGGCGCTGCTTCGTGCTGTCGGCCTGCCAGCACCTGCGCGGCAAGGACTTCCCGCCCGAGTTCCACAACGCCCTGGACGTACAGCCCGACACCGTGCTGATGCGCGGGGGCAGCTGCATCGTCGATCCGATGGGCCAGCTGCTGGCCGGCCCGGTCTACGACGAGGACGCGATCCTGGTGACCGACATCGACCTCGATGCCGTCACGCGGGGCAAGATGGACTTCGACGTGGTCGGGCACTATGCGCGCCCGGACATCTTCTCGCTGACGGTGGACGAGCGGCCCAAGCCGCCCGTCACCACGCTCAAGCCCTAGCGCCGGGCCGGGCTCAACCCAGCCTCACCTGGTCCGACAGGTCCTTGCCGCCCACGGTCTGGTACGTCCCGGCGCGCATGCACTCGAGCAGGGGCAGGTCGGCCAGCGCGCCGACGATGGCGTGCTGGGTCGGCATGTCCTCCCAGCGCGGGCGTGCGATGCGCAACGCGCAGCGCTGCGCCGTCGCGCTGTCGAGCAGGCGCGCCTGGCTGCCGCCGGCGGGCGTGAGCGTCACGTAGTCCACGTCGGCCTGCCCCCAGTGCTGGGTGGCCGGAATGTACTTGCGGTGCAGCACCGGCCCGCTTTGCAGCGCGCCGCCGCCGGCAGCGCGCGCGCCCAGCCGCAATTCCAGGAAGCGGAACCCCATCCATTCGGCGCGGCAGACGATTTCGTCCTGCTCGTGCGAGGCCGCGGGCAGGTCGGCGTAGATCTTGGCCCAGCCCAGTTCCTCGCGCCCGCTCAGGATGGGCTCGGTCAGGTTCTCCCACACCACCGGCTGGAAGTAGCCGTCGACGGCGTCATCGCCGTTCCGGTAGGTGGCCGGGATGCGCACGGTCAGCATGTTGTAGCCGCGGCCCGCCAGCCAGGCAATGTCGGTCATGTAGCTGAACTCGAACACGACGACGGCATCGCCGCGCAGCGCGAAGCCGGGCGGCAGCAGCCGCCCGAGCAGTCCGGCGTCGGTGCGCCAGGCCGCGTACGCGCACGACTTGCGCGGGCTCGCGGCCGGGTCGTGGCGCACGCCGGGCGGCGCCTGGCGCGGGCCCAGGGCGGGGCCGAACGCGGTCGGCATGCGATAGAGCTGGCCGTCGCCCGGCCCGGCGTTGAGCGCGTCTGCCATGTCAGGGCTTGGCCGCGCCTTGCAGCATCAGCGCCACGGCGTCCTTCTCTTCGACCGCCGCCTTGCGGGCGTAGGCGGTGTAGCCGGCATGGTCGAGGTACTTGACGCCGATGCCGTAGCGCGCCGCGGTCTCCAGCAGCTTGGGGTTGCGCGCCGCGCGGCCGATGGCCTCGTCGAGGATGCGCACCGTCTCGGGCGCCATGCCGGCCGGTCCGGCGATGCCCAGCGGCGAGGTCACCGTGACCGGGTAGCCCGCCTCGGCCAAGGTCGGCGCGTCGGGGAAGTCGGGCGAGCGCGCCTCGCCGGCGGTCGCCAGCACGCGCACCGAACCCTGCTGGGCAAACGGCAGGATGGTGTTGGTGGCCGACACCACCTGGATCTGCCCGCCCAGCAGGTTGGTCACGGCTTCGGAGTCGCCCTTGAAGGGCACGCTGGTCCATTCGACGCCGGCCTTCCTGCCCAGGTCCATCATCAGGAACTCATTGACGCTGTAGCGGGCCGACACACCGTAGAAGATCTCGCCGGGATGGCTGCGCGCGTGTTCGATGAGCTCCTGGATGGTCTTCCACGGCGCCTTGTCGGCCACCGCGATGGCGTAGTTGTAGCCGCCCACCATGGACACATAGGTCAGGTCCTTGAGGGGGTCGTAGTTGACCTGCTGGATGTAGGGCTGGCGGAACACGCCCAGCGGCACCATGGTCAGGGTATAGCCGTCCGGCCTGGCCTGCTTCATGCCCGAGGCGCCGCGCGTGCCGTTGGCGCCCGGCTTGTTCTCGACCACCACGGCCTGCTTGAGCTCGCCGGCCAGCGCCTCGGCCAGCGCGCGGCCCAGGATATCGGTGGTTCCGCCGGCGGCGTACGGCACCACCAGGGTGATCGGGCGCTGCGGGTAATCCGCGGCATGCGCCGCGGCGCCGGCCATCATCGAGGCCGCGGCCACGGCCGCGCCGATCCAGCGCTTGGTCATCGTCATCATCATTTTCGTCCCTTCCATTATCGAATTGCAGGTGGCGCTAGATCTGCGCCAGCCGTTGTTGCCCGGTACGGGCGTCGGTCAGCCAGAAGCCGCCGTCGACCTTGACGGTCTCGCCGGTGGTCAGGGTGGCCGAGAATCCCAGGTACTCGATCAGCCCCGCCACGTCGTCGGCGCCGCAGACCTTGTCCAGCAGGGACAGGCGCCTGGACACCTCGCCTCGCTCGGCCCAGCCCTCGATCTGCCAGCCGGTATCCACGTAGCCGGGCGCCACGGCGTTCACACGCACCTCGGGCGCCAGGGCGCGGGCCAGATTCTTGGTCATGTTGATCACCGCCGCCTTGGACGCCGCGTAGGGCAGGCTGCTGCCCGGCGAATCGAGGCCGGCCAGCGAGGCGACGTTGACGATGGCCCCGCCGGCGCGCTTGAGGTGCGGCGCGGCGGCCTTGGCGCAGAAGAACGGGCCCTTGACGTTGACCGCCAGCACCGCGTCCCAGATATCGCCGGTGATCAGGTCCAGGCGCGCCGCCGGGACCACCGCCTTCACGCCCGGGATGCCCGCGCTGTTGACCAGCAGGTCGATCCCGCCCATGGCCTGCGCGGCGGCCTCGATGGTCGCCAGGATGCCCGCTTCCTGCGTCACGTCGCCCGGCGCGGCGAACACGCTGCAGCCTTCGGCCTCGAGCTGCCGGCACATGGCCGCGCCGCGCTCGTCGCCGGGCAGGTACACCATGGCCACCGACGCGCCCGAGCGGGCCAGGCGCTGCGCCGTGGCCAGGCCGATCCCGGAGGCGGCGCCGGTGACAACGGCGCGGCGTCCGCGTAATGCTTCAGACACTGGAAAACTCCTCGTAGAACAGGCGGGCGCCCATGCTGTCCATGCCCTGCATCCATGCCGGGAGGCGGCGCCAGCCCCAGGGCGAGACTGTAAGCGCGGACGCGACGACTTTCTGTCCTATCTGCCTTCCGGCGCGGAATACCCCGGGCGGGCGCGCGCGGCGCGCCGCCGGCTCAGGCGCCGGGCGCCAGGCCCGCGCGGTCGAAATAGGCGGCGGCGTTGGCGCGCAGCAGGCCAAGCGCCTCGGCGAACATCGGCGTGGACGGAGTCTGGCGCCGGTAGAACAGCATCACGTCGCCGTGGATGGGCGGCAGCGCGCTGTCGAGCGCGGCGATATCCCGGCTGGCGGCCTGCAGGTAAGACTGCTCGGCCATGATGGCGATCAGGTCGGTCTCCCGGATCAGCGATGCGAACAGCATGGCCGACGTGTCGGTTTCCAGGCGCACCCGCGGCGGGTTCAGGCCGGCATCCTCGAAATGCCGGTCCAGCTGGCGGCGCAGCGCGATATCGCGCGACGGCAGCAGCCATTCGCAGCCGGCCAGCGCCCGCAGGCTGAGCCGCCGGCCGGCCAGCGGCCCGCCGGCGCGCACCACCAGCTTGTAGTGCTGCCGGCCCAGCGAGGCCGCCACGATGTCCTCGGGCAGCGGCGCGGCCTCGAAACCCACCGCCAGGTCCAGCCTGCCGTCGATGACCAGGTCGACCAGCTCGCTGGTCAGTTTGACCCGCGTCGTCAGCGATGCATTGGCGTAACGGCGCAGCAGCAGGGCCGCCGCCGGCAGCACCAGCGGTTCGAGCAGGGCCGGCACCGCGCCCATGCGCAGCGCGCCCAGGCTGGCGGCGTCTTCCGAAAGCAGGTCGCGCTCGATGGTGTTGGCGATCTTCAGCAGCTCCACTGCGCGGTCGTACAGCGCCCGCCCGGCCTGCGTCAGCGTGGTACGGGCGCCGCGCTCGACCAGCGCCATGCCGTAGTGCGCCTCCAGGCGGCGCACGATCTTGGTCACCGCCGACTGGGTGAGGCCATGCACGTCGGCCGCCTTCTGGAAGTTGCCATAGTCGTGCACGGCGGTAAAGATGGCCAGGTCTTCGATACGCATGCCGGGAGCCCTCGGGAAACAGGCCCTAGGTTAAGCGATCCGGCGCGCCGCCGCCGTCACCCCATGAAGGGGCTGATCTTGGCGCCCGACAGCATCATCGCCGTGGCCTGCACATGGTTGGCCAGTTCGGTCTCGGCCTGCTCCACCGTCCAGCGCGCGACCGGCACCGAAATATTCACCGCGGCGACCGGCCAGCCACCCTGGTCCAGCACCGGCGCCGCCAGCGAGATGTCGCCCACGACCGACTCGTTGGCCACGATGGAATAGCCGCGCGCGGCGGCGGTGCGGATGCGCTGGCGCAGGCGGTCGAGGTCCAGTTCGGTCGACGGCGTCAGGGCCACGCGCCGGCTGGCGCGCAGGATGGCGTCGCATTCCTTTTCCGGCAGCCGCGACAGGATGGCGGTGCCCGAGGCGGTGCAGAAGGCGGGCAGCCGGCTGCCGACCGCCACTTCGATGTTCATCAGGTGGCGGCTCAGGAAGCGCGCCACCAGGACGATCTCGGTGCCGTCGAGCTCCTGGAGGTTGATGGTTTCGTCGAAGGTGCGGTTCAGTTCCTGCAGGTACGGCAGCGCCTTGGCGATCAGCTCGTTGTTGCGCACATAGTTGTACGAGAACTGCAGCAGGCGCGAGGTCAGCCGGTAATTCTTCGAATCCGGCACGCGCGCCAAGTAGCCCAGGCTTTCCAGGGTATGCACGACGCGCTGCACGGCGCTGCGGCCCATGCCGGCCGCCTTGGCGATGTCGGCCAGCGTGATCTCCCGGCGCGGCCCGTCGAATGCTTGCAAGACCTGGAATGCCCGCGCGATCGCCTGCACATAGAGCGGCGAATCGTCGCCGCCGGCGGCATGCGCCGGCGGTTCGACAGACGTAGGCTTGGCTTGTTTTGAAGGCATGCTCGATTGTATCGTTGGCGATCCTTGGGCTACCTGCCCCGGCATCATATCGCTATACCGATATGGTGTCCGAAACCCGGCAATACGTGGTCCCCGCCAGCCTGCCCACCGCGTTGAGCACGGCGGGGTCGACGCGGTGCGCCTGGGCCAGCCCCGCGGCCGCGTGGGCCAGCACCACCTCGCCCACCAGCAGCGCCGAGCGCCGCTGCCCGAACTCCACGCAATGGCGCAGCCGGCACTCGAACTGCAGCGGCGACTGCGCGATGCGCGGCACGCTGACCACATGCGAGGCAATGGGCGTCAGGCCGGCCGCCTGCGCCTCGCTCACATCGCTGGGATAGGGCTGGCCGCACTGCTGCACCTGGGCCACCATGTCGGCGGTGACGGAATTGATGACGAACTCGCCCGAGCGCTCGATATTGCGGCGCGTGTCCTTGCACGCGCCGTCGTCGCGAAACGCCACCGAGATGCCCAGCATCGGCGGGTCGATCGACAGCACGACATAGCTGCTGAACGGCGCCGCGTTGAGCACGCCGTCCTCGCCCAGGCTGGTCACCAGCGCGATCGGCCGCGGCACGACGCCGGCCATCAGGAATTTGTAGCGCTGGTCATGGTCGAACTGGCCCAGGTCCAGGCTGGCGTGGCCGTGCGTCATGGCGCGGCCTCGTGCTGCCGGTCCCCGCGCGCCGGCAGCAACGCGTGCTCGCCCAGCCGCCGCGCCGCGGGGCAGCCGAGCAGCCTGAGCGTGGTCTCCAGCTCGCGCTGCAGGATGGCCAGGACCTCGGCCACGCCGCGCGGCCCGCGCGCGGCCAGCCCGTACAGCGGCGCACGGCCCAGCAGCACGGCCTGCGCGCCCAGCGCGCGGGCCTTGGCCACGTCGCTGCCGCGCCGCACCCCGCCATCGACCAGCACGGCAAGCCGCGTCCCCACCGCGTCCATGACGCGCGGCAATACCTCCAGCGCGCTGGGCGCGCCTTCGAGCTGCCGTCCGCCGTGGTTGGACAGGACGATGCCATCGGCGCCGTGGCGCAGCGCCAGGCGCGCGTCCTCGACCGACAGGATGCCCTTGACCAGCACCGGCCCCTGCCAGTGCCGGCGCAGCCAGGGCAGCGCATCCCAGCCCAGCGCCATGTCCATCTGCCGGCTCATCGTGGCGGCCTGCCGGTTCAGGCTGGCCTGCTCGCCCATGCTGCGCGCCAGGTTGACCAGCTGCGGCCCGCCGCGCTGGCGCAGCATGCGCAGGCACCAGCGCGGGTGCGCGGCGAAGTCCAGCATCAGCCGCGGCCCCGGCCGCAAGGGCAGGCGAAAGCCATTGCGCACATCATGGTCGCGGGTGCCGTGCACCGGCGTATCCACCGTCACCATCAGGGTCGAGAAGCGCGCCTCGCGCGCCCGGCGCATCATGGCCTCGGCGATCGAGCGGTCGGTCTGCACGTACAGTTGCAGCCACAGGTCGCCCGGGCTGGCCGCGCGCACGTCCTCGATCAGCGAAGTCGAGGCGGTCGACAGCACGAACGGCAGGCCGGCCGCATGCGCCGCGCGGGCCAGCGCCTCATCCGCGCGCGGCCAGTACAGCCCGTTCAGGCCGGTCGGGCCGACGATCATGGGCGAGCGCTGTTCGCGCCCCAGCACCGGCACGCGGGTGTCGACCGCGCTGACGTCCGTCAATACCCTCGGGTTGAACGCCAGCCTGCCGTAGGCGGCCAGATTGCGCCGCAGCGTCCTGCCGTCCTCGGCGCCGCCTTCCAGGTAATCGAACGCGAAACGCGACAGCCGGCGCCGCGCCAGCGACCGATAGTCGTGCACGCAGGCCAATGCGGACTCCAGGCCGGGGCGAGCGCTCATGCAGCCTGCCCGAAACGCTGGATCATCGACGCCATGCATTGGCGCAGCGCCGCCTGCAGCTCGGGCGCCGCCTCGCGCAGCGGCGCCAGCAGCGCGGGCGCCTCGATGCCGATCAGGTCCCAGACCGCCTTCAGCGGGCCGGGGTTGGTCTCGGCGAAAGCAAGGTCCATGACCGGCATGAGCTCGCGGTGCAGCGCCAGCGCCTCGGCGCCACGGCCCGACGTCGCCAGCTGGAACAGCCGCAGCCAGGCGGCCGGCAGCATGGTCGCGGTCACCACGATGCCGCCGCGCGCGCCGCCCAGCAGATGCAGCGGCAGCAGCGTGTCTTCCCCGCTCAGCACGGAGAACGTATCGGACACCCCGGCCACCACGCGCAGGAAGTGGTACATGTCGGTGTTGCAGGCCTTCATGCCGATGATACGTTCGTGGCTGGAGAGCTGGTGCAGCACCTCGGGCGCCAGCGCGATGCGGGTGCGGTACGGAATCTCGTAGATGATGAGCGGCACGGGCGACTCGTCGGCGTAGCGCAGGAAGTAGTCGAGCAGGCCGGCCTGGGTCGGATTGGTGTAGTAAGGCGTCACCACCATCAAGGCGTCGGCGCCGGCCGCCGCCAGCTCGCGCCCGGACTGCAGCGCGTCGAAATAGCCGGTGTCCAGCACGCCGGCGATCACCGGGACCTTGCCTTGCGCGGCCTGGGCGGTCGCCTCGACCATGCGGCAGCGCTCGGCGCGCGCGAGCGATCCGTACTCGCCCGTGCCGCCGATCGGCACCAGGCCATTGATGCCGTGGCGCAGCTGGTATTCGACCAGCAGGCGCGCGGCCCTGGCGTCCACGGCGCCCTGGGCGTCGACGGGCGTGGGCAGCGCGGTCAGGATGCCGCGCAGGGAGGTAGCGTCGATCATGAGGTTTCCTCGTAAGGGGCCGGCCGTCGTCAGGCCAGCCAGTGCTTCAGGTCACGGGTTTCATCGGCCAGCCTGTCGGCCTCGCCGATGGTCGAGAAAATCAGTTTGCGGGCGGCCATGAATTCGCCCGGGCGATTGACGGTATCGACGGCCAGCAGCCGCCCCGCCTTCAGGTAGAAGACGCTGAACGCCGCTTGCCGCGGGTCGCCGCGCACCACTACCTGGTCGTGCCCGTGCGCCACGCCGGCCATCTTCAGCTTCAGGTCGTATTGGTCCGACCAGAACCACGGCAGCGGATCGAGCTCGCGCGCCTTGCCGCACACCGTGGCGGCCGCCTGGCGGGCGTGCTCCAGCGCATTGGGCACCGACTCGATGCGCATCGCGCGCCCGTAGCGCGGGTTATAGGCCAGCGCGCAGTCGCCGACCGCCAGGATGTCCGGATCGTCCGTGCGCAGCATGGCATCGACGACAATGCCGTCGCCGACCGCCAGCCCGGCCTCGCGCGCCAGTTCCACGTTGGGCGCCAGCCCGATGCCGGCGATCACCAGGTCGGCGGCGATGCGCTGGCCGTCGCTCGTGTGCACGGCCGCGATGCCGCCGTCGCGCGCCGGCTCGAAGCCGGCCACGCCCGTATCCAGCCGCAGATCCACCCCGTGCCCGCGATGGGTCTCCTCGTAGAAGGCCGACACCACGGGCGCCGTCACCCGCGCCAGCACGCGCGGCGCGGCCTCCAGCACAGTCACGGCCAGCCCCAGCGAACGGCACACGCTCGCCACTTCCAGCCCGACGTAGCCGGCGCCCACGATGACCACGCGCCGGCTGTGTTCGAGCCGCGCGCGCAGGCGGCGCGCATCGTCGAGCGTGCGCAGGTAGTGGACGTGCCCGCCGCCCTCGGCCAGCGGCGCGTCCAGGCGGCGCGCGCGCCCCCCGCAGGCCAGCACCAGTTTTTCGTAGGGCAGCGCACGCCCGTCGGCGCAGTGCAGCACGCGCGCGGCGCGGTCGATGCGCGTCGCGCGCGCGGCGCCGATCCGCGCAATCGCCGCGCGCTCGTACAGCGCGGCCTGCTTCAGCCCCAGACTGTCGATGCCGGCCGCGCCCTGCAGGAAGGCCTTGGACAGCGGCGGCCGGTGATAAGGCTCGGCGCTTTCCTCGCCAAGCAGGGTGATGGGCCCCTGCCATCCGGCGCTGCGGGCCGCGAACGCCGTCTCGACGCCGGCGCAGCCGGCGCCCACCACCACCAGGCCGGGCGCGTCTTGCCGGATTGCCGGAGCATGCTGCATGGCGGCCTCAGTTCTGCGTGTCGGCGACGCGCACGGTAATGCCGTCGAGGGCCGCGCTCATCCGCAACTGGCAGCACAGCCGGCTGTTGTGCCGGCGCGGTTCGGCCGTCCACTCCAGCGCCTCGGCCTCGGCCGCGCCCATCGGCTCCAGCGCCTCCAGCGCCGGTTGCTCGACAAAGACATGGCAGGTCGCGCAGCTGCAGCTGCCGCCGCATTCGCCCAGGATGCCCGGCACGCCGGCGAAGGTGGCGGCGTGCATCAGGCTGTCGCCCTCGGCGACCTCGACGCGCAGCGTCTCGCCCGCCGGGGTAATGAAAATGGCGTTCATGGTGTGTCCATCGGCTCGTGCATGGCGTGGGGAATCAGCAGGCCTGCGCCTGCAGGCGGTCGCGCAGCACCGCCAGGCGCCCGGCGGCCTGCTCGACATCGCGCGCGGCGAAACCTTGCGCAAGCTGCGGGTCGTGCCGCCGCAATTCCTCGTACAGCACACCGGTGTAGGTCGCATTGCCCTGGCCGTCGATCACCAGCCCGCTGTCCTGCTCGAAGCGCGCATTCCAGGCGATGGCGTCCTCGCGCGACAGGCCGGCCGGCAGGTCCAGCGCCATGGCGCCCTGCTCGTCCACGCGCACCGGGTAGCCGCCGGGCAGGCCCTCGGGCGCCGGCACGTGGCCCGACCACGGCCGGCCCGCCGCCAGCGCCAGCGCCAGCGGCACGCCGGTCGCGCCGGAAATATCGAACGCCGTCTGCGGCGAGAGCATGACGTCCCGGAACACGCCGGGCACATCGTCGATCTCGCGCCCGTCAAGCCAGACGCGCGGCACCGACCCCTGGCGCTCGCCGGGCAGGCGCCGCCACAGGCCCAGTTGCTGATAGTGCGCCAGCACTTTCACGCGGCCCGGCTCGCGCGCATCGAGCGCGCCCGCGAACGCATTGGAAAGAATGCCGACGTTGCCCACGCCGCACAGCACGTCGACGCCGGCATGCCTGAGCAGGCCATTGGTGACATCGGGAAAGCAGGCGTTGAGATAGCGCGCGCCCGGCGCGGCGGCCGCGATGGCGCGTCCCGCCTTCAGCGACAGCACGGTCTGGAAGGCGGCCGTCACGCTCAGGCCGCCATTGGCGACCAGCCGGCTCCAGGCGTCGTCGGTCGAACGCAGCACGGAAGCCGTCTGCAGCGACGCCGTCTGCACCACCACGCGGGGCCGGGCCTGCGCCAGGACGCCCGCCAGGGTGTCAGTCTCGAAATCCGCGCACTGGCGCGTCTCGAACCGCACCGGCCGGCCGAACAGCACGGCGCGCGCGTTGGCCGCGGTGCGCAGCCAGGCCAGCCGCGGCGCGCTGCGGCCCACCACCGTCACGCGCACGGGGTGGTCGGCGCTGGCGGCGATATCGAACAGCAGGCGCGCGGCGAACTCGCCGGTGCCCAGCAGCATCAGGTCAGTCGAGGCAGTCATTGACGATTCCTTCACAGCGCCAGCGCATCGAGCAGGCGCTGGCGAAACGCGTACGACACGGCCTCCAGCGGCGACACCCGGCCCGGCCTGGCCAGCGGCGAGCGCACGCCCAGCTGCTGCTGCTCGACGATCTCGTTGTCTTCGGCCACCGCGACATCCCAGCGGTCGTAATAGGCCTGGACTTTCTCGTCGAAATCCGGCCGCGCCACCGTGCTGCGGTGGAAGCACGAGCCCACGGTCAGGTCGATGGACTGCGGCCCGGTCGGGTTCAGCTTCACGTACCAGACACAGTCCTTGGTGAAGCCGAACAGGGCGCTGGTCGCGGCATGGACGAAGGTCGAGCCGTCCCGGCAGCGTCCCTGCAGGCCCGGCCAGTGCGCGAACCCTTCCTTGCCCGGCAGAAGCCCCGCCGTTCCCTCGTGCTGCGCATACAGCACCAGGTAGTCGCCGTCGCACTGCTCCAGCTCCACCGGCTTGCGGTGGTAAACGGACAGGCTGCCGCGCGCCAGGCTGTTCTTGTGCACCGTGGGCGTGTGGTAGTAGTCCATGAAGTTCTCGACATAGACTTTCCAGTTGCACTTGACCTGGTATTCGGCGCGGCGCGTCAGCACCAGTTCGTCGAGCCCGTGGCTTTCGATCTTGGACGGCAGGTCGCCGAGCTGGCTTGCCAGCGGGGCCGCGTCCGGATCGAAATTGACCCACATGAACGGACCCAGCTTTTCCAGGCGCACCGGCAGCAGGCCGTTGTCCTTCCTGTCGAAGCAATGGGTGCCCTCCATCCCCGGCGCGGCGCGCAGCTCGCCGTTGCCGGCGTAGCTCCAGCCATGGTAGGGGCAGACGAAGGCCCGGCCCTGCCCCTCGCCGTTGACCAGGCGCACGCCACGGTGGCGGCACGAGTTGGCGAAGGCGCGCACCTGCCCGTCCTCGCCGCGCGAGACGATGATGGGCACGCCGGCGAAGTCCATCGCGAAGTACGCGCCGGGCGCGGCCAGGCGGCCTTCATGGCCGATGAAATTCCAGCGCTTCATGAAGATGCGGTCGATCTCGCGCTGGTAGAACGCGGGGTCGTGATAGGCCTGCGGCGGCAGCGAGGTCGCTTCCTCGAGCGGCCGGCGGGCGCCCGCATAAAGCGCCGCGTCGAAGAGGGGGTTCTGGTTGGGCATGGCGTCTGAAAATGGCTGGGAGAGAAACGGGGCACGCCGCGCGGCGTGCCGCCGCGTCAGTTGATGCTGATGTTGGCCTTCTCGACCACTTCCACCAGCTCGGCCGACTCCTTGCGGATCCGTTGCTGGAACTCCTCGGGCGACATGGCCAGCACCGGGCCCTGCACCGTCAGCTTGGCGGCCAGTTCCTTGTCCTTCAGGGCCCCGTCCACCTCCTGGTTCAAGCGCTCGATCACCGCCCGCGGCGTGGCCTTGGGCACGAACAGGCCGACCCACGACGCCACGTTGAAATCGCCGTAGCCCGCCTCCTGCACCGTCGGCACGTCCGGCAGCTCGGCCAGGCGCCGGTTCGAGGAAATGGCCAGCGGCCGCACCGCGCCGGACTTGATGTGCGCCATCACCGACAGCGAGTCGAACACCATGTTGACCTCGTTGGCCAGGATCGCCGACTGGGCGCTGGCCGTGCCCTTGTAGGGGATGTGGACCATCTGGATGCCGGCGCGCGAGGACAGCACCTCGAACGCGATCTGCGTGATGTTGCCCGGGCCGGCCGAGCCATAGGTGATCTGGCCGGGGTTCTTCTTCGCCAGCTCGACCAGGTCCTGCAGCGTGCGCACCGACTTCATCTTGGGATCGTTGTTGTTGACCACCAGGATCAACGGCATCTCCATGATGGTCGCGACCGGCGCGAAGTCTTCCTCGGGGTTGTAGCGGATGGTGTTCTTGTGCAGCACCGGGCTCAGGGTGATGGCGCTGCTGCTGCTGACGAACACCGTATAGCCGTCGGGCGCGGCGCGCTTGACCGACTCGGCCGCGATCATGGCGTTGGCGCCGACGCGGTTCTCGACCAGGAAGGTGGTGCCCATGGTCCGGCTGAGGTGTTCGCCCAGCAGCCGCGCGCCCACGTCCACCGGGCCGCCGGGGCTGAAGCCCACGACCAGGCGGGTCGGCCGCGAAGGATAGGAATCCTGGGCGTGGGCCACAGGGGCAAGCGCCGCGCAACAGGCCACGGCTGTCACGGCGAATTTGAGCTGGTGTACGAAAGAGGCAATCACAGGGGTTCTCCTGCTGAGCAGACCGATAGCCCGCGCTGTACGCCGGCATGGGCGGTCGGCGCGGGGACGCACAACTCTTGAGCATTTCGTTCAAGCGAAACCCACAAGTGGGACGAATTCTAGGAATCCGGTTCCGACACGTCAATTTTTAATTAAAATAATCGATAGGCGATTATTTTTACGTAACAGGCGTGCCTGTCCCGGCGGGGACAGGCACCCTTTCCCCGCCGGGACAGACGTCCGAGTCTAGGGTTTCAGTTTTTCGGTGATGCGCACCAGCTCGGCCAGCGAACCCGCCTGCATCTTGCGCATGGCATGTCCGCGGCGAACCTTCACGGTGATCTCGCTGATGCCCAGGCGCGCCGCGATCTGCTTGTTCAGCAGGCCCTGCACCACCAGGCGCGCGACGTCCTGCTCGCCGGCGCTCAGCGACGCCCACCTGGCCTGCAGCGCGGCGACGCGCGCGGCGCGCTCGCGGCGCTGGCGGTCCTGCTCGATGCCGGCGTGGATCGCATCGAGCAGGTCCTGGTCCCTGAAAGGCTTGGCCAGGAACTCGATGGCGCCGTTCTTCATGGCCTGCACCCCCATGGCGATATCGCCATGGCCGGTGATGAAAATCACCGGCAGGTTGATTTCCAGCCCCGCCATGCGCCGATGGAAATCCATCCCGCTCTGCCCCGGCATGCGCACGTCCAGCACCAGGCAGCCCGGCGCGTCCTCCATCGCATGGGCCAGGAACTCCCCGGTCGAACCGAACGTCAACGCCCGCAGGCCCACCGAGGCCAGCAAGTCCTCCAGCGCCGCGCGCACCGAACTGTCGTCGTCGACGATATAGACGACGCCGGCCGCGTGTCGCATATCCGCCGTCATGGCCGCCTCTCCCGCGCGAGGGCCGGCACGCTGAAGCGCAGGGTCGCTCCCGCGCCCGCGTCCGGCTCGGCCCATATCTGACCGCCATTGGCCTCGACGATGCTCCGGCTGATGCTCAGGCCCACGCCGATGCCCTCCTCCTTGGTGGTCCAGAAGGCCTCGAAGATATGTTCGTGCAGGCCTGGCGGGATGCCCGCGCCGGAATCGGCCACCGAAAGCACGATGGCGCCGTCCGCGGCGGCCGACCCGACGCGCAGCAGCCGGGCTTGCGCCGGCGCGGCCGCCATGGCCTCGATGGCGTTGAGGACCAGGTTGCCGGCCACCTGCTGTATCTGCAGGCGGTCGGCGAGCGCGGGCGGCAGCCCCTCGGCGAAGTCGGTGGCCAGGACGATATCGTTGCGCTCCATTTCGGCGCGCGACAGTTCCAGCACTTCGCGCATGGCCTGGTTGAAGTCGAACTCGCCCGTGTCCGGCGGCTCGCCCCGGGTCAGGCTGCGCACGCGGGCGATGATGTTGCTGGCGCGGCCAGCGTCGCCCAATATGCGATCGAACGCCTGGCGCGCCTTGTCCAGGTTGGGCGGATCCTGCGCCAGCCAGCGCTGGCCGGCATTGCCGCTGGCGACGATGGCGGCCAGCGGCTGGTTCACCTCGTGCGCGATCGAGGTGGTCAGGCTTTCCAGGCTCTGGACGCGGGCGATGCGCATCAGGCGCGCCTGCGCGGTGTGCGCGGCCGCCCTGGCCGCCTCCATCTTCAGCACCAGGTAGGTGGTCATGATGATGGCCGCGATGCTGATGCCGGTATTGATCAGGCCGGAACGCAGGTCGCCATGCGGCGTCAGCCCGAAGCTGAGCGCCGTCATGGCGATGCAGACCGCGCAAAGCGCCAGCAGCCCGCGCCGGCCCAGGAAACGCGCTGTCGTCAGGATGACGACCGCGTAGAACACGGCGGCGGCGACCTCGTAGCGGGTGCCCGTGTCCGCCACGAAGATGACCGCCGTGGCGAGCGCGATCAGGGCGAACTTCAGGAGCAGGCGCATCCGCGGCGAGGTGGATATCCCAAACGGCTGCATGGCATGACCTGTAGGTGCTGGGCGATGGCAGGACTGGATGCGGGCATGGCGAAAAGCGCTGCGGTGACCTAGGTTAGCACGCGGTCTCTCACTGCCAGCCGAACTTCCGTATATAGATCTTCTTCATCGCCGTGGTCAGCAGTGCATAGCCCAGCAGGATGGCAAGCAGCCACGGGAAATAGGCCGGGGGCAGCGCCTGCAGGTTGAAATAGCCGGCCAGCGGGCTCATCGGCAAGACCACGCCTATGGCCATGATGAGCGCGGTCATCAGCAGCAGCGGCCAGGCCGCCCGGCTCTGGATGAACGGCAGTTTCGGCGAGCGGATCATGTGGACGATCAAGGTCTGCGTCAGCAGGCCGACCACGAACCAGCCGGACTGGAACAAGCCCTGCTCGCCCACCGTGTTGGCCGCGAAGACATGCCACATGAGCACGTAGGTGGCGATATCGAAGACCGAGCTGAGCGGGCCGAAGAACACCATGAAGCGCCCGATGTCGGCCGGATTCCATTTCAGCGGCCTGGCGACCAGCTCCGGGTCCACGTCATCGAACGGGATGGCGATCTGCGAGATGTCGTACAACAGGTTCTGCACCAGCAATTGCAGCGGCAGCATGGGCAGAAACGGCAGGAACGCGCTGCCCACCAGGACCGAGAAGACGTTGCCGAAGTTGGAGCTGGCCGTCATGCGTATGTACTTGAGCATGTTGCAGAACGTCTTGCGGCCTTCCACCACGCCCTCCTCCAGCACCATCAGGCTTTTCTCCAGCAGGATGATGTCGGCGGCTTCCTTGGCGATATCCACGCCGGCGTCCACCGAGATGCCGATGTCCGCCGCGCGCAGGGCCGCGGCATCGTTGATGCCGTCGCCCATGAAACCGACCACGTGGCCGTTGCCGCGCAGGGCGCGCACGATGCGCTCCTTGTCCTGCGGCGTCAGGCGCGCGAACAGCTGGTGCGTCTCGACCGCGCAGGCCAGGTGCGCGTCGCTCATGCTCTCGATCTGCGCGCCCAGCAGGTGGCGGCCATGCTCCAGCCCCACCCTGCCGCACACATGCGCCGCGATGAGTTCGCTGTCGCCGGTCAGCACCTTGACCCGCACGCCATGCGCGGCCAGCGCGCGCAGCGCCGGCTCGGTGGATTCCTTCGGCGGATCGAGAAAGGCGATATGGCCCACCAGGGTCAGCCCGGCTTCGTCGGCCACCGAATACGCCGCCTGCGTGCCCGGCAGCGTCTTCATGGCGACCGCGACCACCCGCAGGCCCTGTTCGTTCAGCGCCTGCGTGAACGCGCGCACCCGATCGAGCAGTTCGCCGTCGAGCGGAACATGGCGCGGCCCCTGCGCGGTCTCGATGCGAATGCGGTCGCAGACCGACAGCATCTCCTCGACCGCGCCCTTGCAGATCAGTTCGTGATGATCGTCGCGCTCGGCAACCACCACCGACATGCGGCGCCGCTCGAAATCGAACGGAATCTCGTCGACCTTGCGATAGTCGAGCGCCACCCGCATTTCCCGCTGCAGCTCGGCGTGCTCGAGCACCGCGTGGTCGAGCAGGTTCTTCAGGCCGGTCTGGTAGTAGCTGTTGAGATAGGCATAGCGCAGCACCTCGTCCGAACTGTTGCCGAACGCATCCGTGTGCCGCTCCAGCGCGATCCGGTCCTGCGTGAGGGTGCCGGTCTTGTCGGTGCACAGCACATCCATGGCGCCGAAATTCTGGATCGCGTCCAGGCGCTTGACGATCACTTTCTTGCGCGACATCACCACCGCGCCCTTGGCCAACGTGGACGTCACGATCATCGGCAGCATCTCCGGCGTCAGGCCCACCGCCACCGACAGCGCGAACAGCGAGGCCTCCAGCCAGTCGCCCTTGGTGAATCCGTTGATGAACAGGACGACCGGCGCCATGACCAGCGCGAACCGGATCAGCAGCCAGCTGACGCTGTTGACCCCGCTCTCGAACGCGGTCGGCGCGCGATCGGCCGCGGTGACGCGCGCCGAAAGCCCGCCGAAGTAGGTCCGGCCGCCGGTTGCGATCACCAGCGCGGTGGCCGCGCCGGAAACCACGTTGGTGCCCATGAAGACCAGGTTGGGCGCGTCGAATATCGTCTCGAACGGCTCGGTGATGCCGGCGAATTTCTCCACCGGCAGCGACTCGCCGGTCATCGCCGCCTGCGCGATGAACAGGTCCTTGGCGGCCAGCAGGCGGCAGTCCGCCGGAATCATGTCGCCGGCGGAAAGCACGATGTGGTCGCCGGGCACGAGGTCGCGGATCGGCACTTCCGTGCGCGCGGCGCGCCCGGGCGGGCCCGCCGGCTCGCCGTCATCGGGGCGCCGGATGACCGTGGCGGTATTGCTGACCATGGCCTTGAGCCGCTCGGCCGCCCGGCTGGAACGGCCTTCCTGCACGAAGCGGATCAAGGTGCTCAAGGCCACCATCGTGCCGATCACCGCGGCCGCCGTCATGTCATCCGTCGCGAACGAAATGCCGGCCAGCACGCTCAGCAGAAGATTGAACGGATTCCTGTAGCAGTGCCACAGGTGCAGCCACCCGGGCAGGGGCTTCTCGTGCTCGACCTCGTTGGGGCCGAAACGGGCCCGGCGCTCGCGCACCTCTGCCGCGTTCAGCCCGCCCTCGCGCGAGGCCATGCGGGCCATGGCGGCGGCGACATCATCGGAGGCGATCCGCCGCATGTCGCGCGCGACGCGCCCGGCCCCGGCCTGCGCCGCCGCGCCGTGGGCGCCGCGCAGGGTTTCGAGAATGGCCTGGCGCTTGAAATGGCGATTCGCGTGCCGCCCCTGGAGAAATCGGCTGAAGAGGCGCTTGAGCATGGTGTCGATGACTTTCATCGGAATGAGACCTCCGCGGGCACGCCGCCGCGCAGGCCTCTCACGCGCTCAGCAGGGAGAGAAGCCCGGGGCCGGTGCCCGATGTGTTGTTGCGTTCATGGGGTTCGGGAAAAGAGGCGCGACGCGGCGCCTGTGCGGGTCGGGGTCCATGCGCATCCTCCTGTTTCGTGGCCGGCCGGCGCGGCGGCGCGGCGGGCCTGGGTTGGCGACAGTGCGAATTGTCCCCGCGGCCGCGTCCGGCCGCCAGCAGGCATTGGGACAAGCGGGATATACCTTGGTATATCCCGTGTCACGAAGCCGCACGGGCGCCTGTCCCCGCGGGGACAGGCACCCGTGACTGCGCCATGCGCGCGGGGCCGACCCGTTCGTCGACGCCGGACTGGACGGCGTGCGCTATCTGCGCCTGAAAGCCTGCGATGCCCGCTCGTACGCGCATTTCGCCTGGAAACGCGACGCCAGCGATCCATTGCTGCGCGAATTCGTCGCGTTCGCGCTGCGCCGCTACCGCTGGTAGCCTTGCCCTGCGCGCCGCGCGCGGCCAGAATGGCCCCTGCGCCCGGCCCGGCCGGCGCGCGCCACCCATAACCAAAACAAGGAGACACCATGAAACGCTACGCCGGCATCCTGCTGGGCATGTTCCTGGCCGCGCCCATCGCGCCCGCCCTGGCCGCGGACAACTGGCCCAGCCAGCCCATACGCTTCGTCGTCCCGTTTCCCCCCGGCGGCCCCACCGACCTGATGGCGCGGCTGATTTCCGAGCCGCTGTCCAAAAAGCTGGGCACCAGCGTCATCGTCGAGAACAAGGCCGGCGCCGCCGGCAACGTCGGCTCGGCCCAGGTCGCCAAGTCCGCGCCGGACGGCTACACCATCCTGCTGGCCGCCAGCGGCAACATGTCGGTCAACCAGACGCTGTTCAAGAGCCTGCCCTACGATCCGATCAAGGACTTCGCCTCCATCATCCAGATCTCCCGCTTCCCGCTGGTGCTGGAGGTCAATCCGGAGTCCGGCATCAAGACGGTGGCCGAGTACATCGCCTACACCAAGGCCAACCCCGGCAAGGCGACCTTCGGCTCGGCCGGCAACGGCTCGCCGCAGCACCTGGGCGGCGAGCTGTTCAAGACGCTCACGCAGACCCCGCTGCAGCACATCCCGTACAAGGGCGCCGGCCCCGCGCTCAACGACCTGATCGGCGGGCAGATCCTGAGCATGTTCGACATTCTCGGCAGCTCGATCCAGCACATCAACAGCAAGCGGCTCACGCCGATCGCCATCACGACCAAGGCGCGCTCGCCGCTGCTGCCCGACGTGCCCACCATCGACGAATCCGGCCTGCCCGGCTTCGACTACTACGCCTGGCACGGCATCGTGGCGCCCGCCGGCACCCCGCCCGAGGTGATCGCGCGCTACAACACGGCGCTCAACGAAATCTTCGCCGACCCGGCATTCCGCACCCGCTGGGAAGCCATCGGCAGCGACGTGGTGGGCGGCACGCCGGCGCAGTTCGACACGCTGGTGCGCTCCGAGGCCGAGCGGCTGGGCGGCCTGGTGCGCCAGCTGGGCGTGCAGCTGGACTGAGGCGGTTCAGGCGCCCGGGCCCGGCGCGGACAGACACTGCCCGCGTCGGCACGAGCCAGGCGCCTGGCGTGCTACCCTGCCGCGAACGCGCATGCCCGCCCCTGCAGGATGGTGCCTGTCCCGGCGGGGACAGGCACCATGATTCCCGCGGAGCCAGGCACCTTCCCGCCCCTTCTACTCCCGAGGTCCGATCATGCCTGCCCTGCCCAGCACCACCCTCAGCGTGGATCCCGCCTGGATCGATGCGTACGGCCACATGAACGCCGCCGAATACGTCGGCATCTTCGATCGCGTCGGCTTCGAGCTGTTGCGCGAAGTCGGCGTGGGGCTGGACTACACCGAGGCCACCCAGTGCGGCATCTACACCATGAATATCCAGGTCGCGTACCTGCGCGAGGTGCTGGCCGGCGATCCGCTCATGCTGCGCGTGCGCCTGCTGGAGGCCGACGACAAGCGGGTGCTGTGCCTGATGGAGCTGTGGCAGACGCGGGACGGCTACCTGGCCGCCACCATGGAGCAATTGTCGCTGCACGTGGACCTGCGCACGCGCCGCTCCAAGCCGTTCGACCCGGCCCTGGCCGAGCGCCTGGCGCGCACGGTCGGCGAACACGCGCAGGCGCCGCTGCCGGCGGGCTACCGGCGCATCCTGCCGCTCAAGCCGCCGCGCGGCTAGGCGCGCGGATCGCCGCCGAATAGGCCGCCGGGTCGGGCTCGGCGCGCGCCCGCTCCGTATAGCGGGCGGCTGCGCGGCGCTCGGCCAGCGTGCCCACGCCCTCGAGCGCGTCCAGATCGTACAGATAGCCGGGCAGGTAGCCGGACAGCAGCAGCCGGTAATCCAGCGGCAGCCCGGGCGCCACCTGCTCGGCCAGGCGAAAGACAATCGTGGTGCAATTGGCCGTCAAGGTGTTGTAGAAGCGCGGCCGCTCGCGCAGCTGGTTCGCCGCGTGGACATAGGCGAGAAACAGCGCCTGCGCGCCTTCGCGCGGCATGCGCACGCGGTAGAGATAGCCTTCCTCGCCGCGGATGTTGGTGCGCACCCGCATGCAGTCCCGCTCGGTGGCCGCGACGATGCAGCGCTCGTACTGGCGAAAGAAACCGCCGAGCTCCGAGAACTTCTCGCCCACCTTGCGTCGTATCTCGACCGAAAACACCAGATGGCGGCCGTCGGCGAAGCCGAACGACACCATGGTGTGCGCAATGGCCGCCCGCCCCCAGTAAGACAGCACCAGATCGACCGACTCGAGCATGCCCAGGTCGTACTCGTCGTCGCGCCAGCGCGCATCGAAGTCGTCCACGCCGCGCCACTGGAAATCGCGCACATTGCTCAGGCGCACGCGATGGCCATCGGCGCTGCCGGCCAACAGGCGCGCGACCTCGGCCTGCCAGGGCCGGTCCAGCGAAGGCTTGATGCCGCGCCACCACCACGCCAGCCACAGCGCGGCGGCCGCGAACGGCGCGAGCCCGGCCCAGGCGCGGTCGTACAGCGCATGGAGCGCCAGCGCGGCGGCGGCCAGCCAGGCGACGGCCAGCGGCACGCGCAGGCGGGCCGGACCGCGCACGGCAAGCGCCAGCGCGCCCCAGGCCGCGCCCAGCGCGATGACCAGCGCCGCCAGCGCCTGGCCGGCTAGCATGGCGGCGCGGCGCGCAACGCGCGGGCCGGGATGAAGCGATGCTTGCCGAGGCGATCGTGCACGGGGGCTCCCAAGGCCCGGTTGACAGGCCGGGCGCGACAGTGCCATATACTGCCATACTCCGACCGCTCCCCCGCCCGAAGGAACATGCGATGCCCGCCGTCACACGCCGCTCGATGACCCTGCTCTGGGCCCTGCTCTACGTCATGGGCGGCTATGCATCGCTGCGGCTGGACGATCCGCAGACCGAGGTCGCGTTCGTGTGGCTGCCCGCCGGCATCGCGGCGGCCGCCTTCCTCATCGCCGAACAACGCACGTGGCCCGCGCTGTTCGCGGCATTCCTGGCGCTCGACCTGGCGCTGGCCGTGGCGCACGGCCACCCGCCCGCCCGCGCGCTGTGGGTCGGCCTGGTCTCCCTGTGCACCAGCATGCTGATCGCCGTGGGCGCGCGCGCCTATGCGCGCGAACGCGACGCGCTGCGGGCCATCTTCGGCTGGATCGCCGCCACGCTGCTGGCCAGCGCGGCCGGCGCCGTCGTCACCAGCGCGGGGCTGGCCGCCGTGGAGGTGGGCGAGTTCCAGGAACTGGCCTGGATATGGTGGGCGGCCAACGTCACCGGCGTGCTGTTCGGCGTGCCGATCCTCATGGGCTTTGCCGGCTTCCGCAGCCTGGGCGCGCCCGGCGCGCGCCTGGGCATGCCGGCCGCCATCGTGGCCGGGATCGCCGCCGCGGCCGTCGCCTGGCAGGTGTTCGGCATGGCCGACCTGCACGCCCTGCCCGCGCCCGTGACGATGGGCCTGGCCTGCGTCCCCGTGGCGCTGGTCACCGTGGTCACGCTGCTGGGCGGCAACCGGCCGGGATCGCTGGCCATCCTGGCCGTGGGCGCGATCGCGCTCTATCGATCCGACCTGGGCCTGGGCCCGTTCTTCGCGCCTGGGATGCGCGAAGGCGAACCGCTCATCCTGGCGCAGGCCTACCTGGTGGCCATCGCCCTGCTGCAAGTCTTCATCCGCGTGGTCACGCACAGCGTGGCGCGCCTGGACGGCCGCGATCGCGCGGGCGGCCAACCCGAACGCCTCTACCGCCTGGACCTGGGCACCGGCGCCATCGTCTGGGACGGCGACGACGCCCCGCGCGCGGCGCCGGCCCCGGCCACGCGCGACGAAATGCTGGCGCGCGCGCACCCGGACGACCGCGCCGCGCTGGAGCGCCGCCTGCGCGCCGATGGCGGCGCGGCGCGGGACGGCCGGCCGATGCGCCTGCGCATCGCCGACGACGCGGGCCGCTGGCGGGTCATGCTGGACCACAGCCGCGGCGTGATGCAAAGCGAAGACACGACCTTTCTGATCGGCAGCTGGCGCCAGGCATCGCAGTCCTGACGCGCGCACAGGGACGTTGGACCATGATACAGATCGCACTGCTGCTGTTCGGCGCCGGCTTCGTGCGCCGCAACGCCTACCTGCTGGCCCTCGTCGGCGCCTTGTGGGCGGCGCTGGGGCTGGCCATAGCCATAGACGGCCTGGACGGCATCCGCTATTTCCCCCTCACCCTGTTCGGTGCGCTGCTGCTGGCCGAAAGCGTGGTCACGCTGACCGTGGCCGGCAGCGGACTGGGCGCGCAGAAAGCGGTGCTGGCCTTCAAGGGCGGGCTGTTCCTGTTCGTGGCGCTGCTCATCCTGGTGGGCGGCTCGGTCAGCAATCTGCTGCTGGCTATCGTCCTGGGACTGTCCTACGTGCTGCTGGGGATCTTCCAGATGGCCGCGGCCTGGGTGGTGCGTTATGACGGCTGGCGGCTGTCCATGCTGGTGGGCGTGGCGCAGCTGGGGTTCGGCGTGTTCATGGTGCAGCCCTATCCCACGCACTACGCGGGCACGGTGTCGCTGTTCATCGGCGTCACCATCCTGGTCGGCGGCCTGAACACGGTGCGGGTCGCGCTCAAGGCGCGCCGGCTCAGCCAGCGCGCCAGCATGTTCGAACTGCTGGCGCCCGGCGAGCTGCACCACCCGCGGCACGCCGCCGCGACCGGCGGCCACGGCCTGCCGCCGCAGGGCACGCCGCTGACGGTGCATGTCTGGACGCCCGAGGGCTCGGCCAAGGACACCACCGTGGCGCGCCCGGTGTTCAACCGCTACATCGCCGCCGTGGACGTCAACGGCGTGATCTCGACCGGGCACGCGGCGCTCGAACTGCGGCCCGCCGCCTACATCAGCCTCTACCCGGCCGTCGACATCGACCGCTCGCCGTCGGAGTTCTTCAACATCCTCAAGGCGGTCAAGGAAAACGACGTCCCAGGCACGTACCAGCCCGACTACCCCACCGAATCGAAGGCCTGGTGCCCATCGAACTGGCAGGTGCGCTTCGAGCACTACAACGCCCAGGGGCTGCTGGCCTTCTGGCAGCACTACCGCCAGGTGGAAATCTACAACCTCACGCGGCGCAACTGCTCGAGTTCGGTCTCGTTCGGTCTGGAGGCGGCCCTCGACGGCGTGCTGGACCTGCGCAGCCGCAATTGGCTGCAGGTGCTGCGCACCCTGCTGATGCCCGAGCTGTGGATCGCCGCGCAGGTGCGCCGCCGCGCCCAGGCCATGGCCTGGACGCCGGGCCTGACGCTGGACTATAGCCGCGCGCTGCGCGCCATCGTGCATCCGGTCGGCGAACCGTGGTTCACGCGCTTTCTCAATGCGGCGCGGCGCCACGTATTCAACTGACAAAAAAAGGCGGCCCGTCCGGGCCGCCCGCCTGCCACATCACTGCGGTTCGATCTTCGCGTCCACCGCGCGCTGGGTCCAGACCTTGCGCTGCGCCAGGGCGAATTCCTGGTGCTCGGCCACGCTGTTGGGCAACACCTGCATGCCCAGCGACTCGAAGCGCTGCGCCACGTCCGGCTCGGCCAGCACGGCGGCGACTTCGCGGTTCACGCGCTGCACCACCTCGTCGGGCGTGCCCTTGGGCGCGGCGACCCCGACCCACACCACCAGGTCGAAGTTGCGGTAGCCCAGTTCGGCCAGCGTCGGCACATTCGGGAAGTCCTTGGCGCGCGTCTGTCCGGTAAATGCCAGGCCGCGCAGCTTGCCGCCCTGCATGAACGAGGTCACCACCGAAAGGTCGGCGAACAGGTAATCGACGTGGCCGCCCAGCAGGTCGGTCACGGCCGGCGGCTGGCTCTTGTACGGCACGCCCGCGGCGGCCGCGCCGGCCACGGTATTGAACGTGGCGCCGGCGATCTGGCTGGTGGGAGAGCCGTACGCGTAGTTCAGCGGCTTGGCCTGCGTGGCCTTGACCAGCTCTTCGGCCGACTTGTACGGCGCATCGTCGCGCACCACCAGCATCATCGGAATCGTGGCGATGCGGATCACGTGGATGAAGTCGCCGGTCGGATCGAACGGCAGCTTGCGGAACAGCGCCGGCGTGGCCGAGTGCGTGGAGCTGCTGGTCAGGATGAGCGTGTAGCCGTCGGCCTGCGCGCGCGCCGCGAACGAGGCGCCGATGGTGCCGGAGGCGCCCGGCTTGTTCTCGATGACGATGGGCACGTTCAGGCGCGGGCCCAGCTTCTCGGAAATGATGCGCGCGCTGGTATCGGTGGCGCTGCCTGGCGAGAACGGCACCACGATGGTGATGGGTTTGTCGGGATAGGTCGCCTGGGCGTGGGCCGCGCCGGCAAACGCGGCAAAGGCCGCCAGCGTGCCGGCTGCCAGCAGCCGGCGGCGCGCGCCTTCGAATACTCGGGTCATAGCTGTCTCCTGCGGGGGCCGGGGCCGGCCCTCTTGAACCAGGCATCCATGATGGACCGGCGTGCTTATCGCAACAAGCGAATAATATTCATAGACTTATTCTTTTTCGGGATCAATCACCCCGGGCCTGGCGCGCCTCGAGGTAGGCCAGCGCATCATCCAGGAATGCCTTGGCCGCCAGCGACAGCCGTGCGCTGCGGCGCTGGATGAGCCACAGTTCATGGCCATGCCGGCGCGCGCCGGCGATGGGCAGCACGCGCAGGCCGAGCTGGCGCGCCGGCCCGCAGGCATAGCCCGGCACGACCGTGATGCCCAGGCCCTCGCCCACCAGGTTGAGCACCGACGACAGCAGGCCCGCCTCGATACACGAACCGAACGTCAGCCCCAGTTCGGCGGCCACCCGGTCCAGGCTGCGCCGCACGCTGTAGGCATTGCGCAGCATGATGTGCTCGTGCGCCGCGACATCGGCCCAGGCGAGCGCGCGCTTCGCGGCCAGCGCGTGGCCGGGCGCGCACACCGCGTACATGGTGTCGCGGTAGATCACGCGCGCCTCCAGCTGTTCCTCGGGCGGCGCCTCCAGCGACGCGATGCCGAAATCGGCGCGGCCGTGGCGCACGTATTCGATGGTGTCGTCGGTGGTCAGCTCGAACAGCTCCAGCTTCACGCTGGGATGGGCGCGGTGATAGGCCGTCACCACGTCGCCCAGCAGGCCGATCATCATGAGCGGCGAGGTCGCCACGCCCACCATGCCCCGTTCGAGCGAGCGCAGCCCCGACATGCTGCGTTCGGCGGCGCGCACCGTGCCCAGGATGTCCTGCGCGTAGGCATAGAAATCGGCCGCGCCGTCACAGGGCGTGACGCTGCGGGTGGAGCGCTCGAACAGCGGCTGGCCGACCTCCGCCTCCAGTTCGGCGCACAGCTTGCTGACGGCCGACTGGGTCACGAAGGCGGCGCGCGCGGCCGCCGTGAAGCTGCGCAGTTCGTACAGCGCGCAGAACACGCGCAATTGCTTGAGGGTGATGTTCATGGTCCGTCGTTGCCCTATGCGCCGCCGGCCATGCCGGCCTCAGCGCCCAGCGTCGAGCATATCGCGATCGGCGTCCTGGCGTGGGGCCAGCCGGCGTATCGAGCCCGGCGTACGCGAAAAGCGCACGGGAATGGCGGTCGTCACCAGCGCGCCCTCGGTGGGGTGCTCCACCTGCCGGAAGAAGCCCGTGGCCCGCAGGTGCGGATCGTCGAACAGTTCTTCCGGCGTATTGACGCGCGAATGCGGGATATCGGCGTCGGCCAGCAGGTCGAGCCACTGCTGCGTGCCGCGCTGCGCGACGATGTCCGCCAGGTCCTGGTACAGCTCGTCGAAGTGGCGCGCGCGCGCGGCGGCGTCCACATAGCGCGGGTCGGCGGTCAGGTCGGCACGCTGCGCCAGCGCGAAGAAGCGCTGCCATTGCGCGTCGGTGTACGGCAGCAGGGCCAGGTAGCCGTCGCGCGTGCGGTAGGGTCGACGCTGCGGCGACAGCACCCGGCTGTATCCCATGGGGCCGCGCGGCGGCTCGAAGGTGTGGCCGCTCATGTGCTCGGCCAGCGCGAACGACACCAGCGTCTCGAACATCGGCACTTCGATCGCCTGCCCCTGGCCCGAGCGCTCGCGCTCGTACAGCGCCATGGGAATCGCGTAGGCCAGCGTCAGCCCGGCCACCTTGTCGGCCAGGATGGTATTCACATAGGCGGGCGCGCCGCCGTTGCGCCCCTGCAGGTCGGCCAGGCCGCTGCGGGCCTGGATGATGTCGTCGAAGGCCGGCTGCGCCGCATACGGGCCATCCTGCCCATACCCCACCGCCGAACAATAGACCAGCCGAGGATGGCGCGCGCACAGCGTGGCCGCGTCCAGCCCCAGCCTGGCCAGCGCGCGCGGCCGTACGTTGGAGACGAACACGTCGGCGCCGGCGATCAGGGCCAGCAGCCGTTCGCGCTCGGCCGGCGCCTTGGCGTCCAGCGTCACGCTGTGCTTGTTGCGGTTCAGGTTGAGGTACGCCGGCCCCATGCCCGCGTGCGCGGCCGGCGCCGAAGTGCGGAACACATCGCCTTCCGGCGCCTCCACCTTGATGACCTCGGCGCCCATGTCGCCCAGGATCTGGGTCGCGTAAGGCCCCATCGCCACCGACGTCATGTCGATGACGCGCACGCCGCGCAGCGGGCCGGACATTACTTTTGCTCCCGCTGCTGCTTGCGGGCCAGGAACGGCGCCATGTACTCGCGCGGCTCGGACGTGGTGAACGCCTCGCCGAACGCCGCCACGCTGCGGTCCAGCCCGGCCTCGACGCTCGAATGGCTCCAGTAGCGCAGCAGCGCCTTCTGCGAACGCACCGCGCGCGGGCCGCTGGCCGCGATCGGCGCGACCGTGCGTTCGACCAGCGCGTCGAGCCCGGCCGCCTCGCAGGCGAACTGCAGGTAGCCCCAGCGCAGCGCCTGCTCGCCGTCGACCGTCTCGCCCGTGAGCAGCAGCCAGTTGGTGGCGCCCGGGCCGATCAGCGCCGGCAGCAGCACCGCGTGGATCACCGACGGAATGCCCACCCGCACCTCGGGCATGCCGAACACCGCGTCGCGCGTGCCCAGCCGGATATCGCAGGCCGCGGCCAGCTCCATGCCCGCACCCAGGCAGAAGCCCGGAATGCGTGCGATGGTCGGCACCGGAATATCGGCCACGGCGTCGCACAGGTGGCGCAGGTTGGTGATGAAGCCGCGCGCGCCATCGGGGTCGAGCTCGGCCATCTCGTAGATATTGGCGCCGCCGATGAAGGCGCGCTCGCCCGTGCCGCGGATGACCACCGCGCGCGCGTCTTCCTGCGCGGCAATCCAGCGCGCCGCGGCGGTCAGGCCCAGCGTGACCGGCGTGGCCAGGATGTTCAGGCTCTTGGCGTCGTGGATCTGCAGCGTGTAGACGCCGCGCGCATCGCGCGTGACCAGGCTGTGGGCGAATTCGGGAATGGGCGCGCTCATGCGGGGCTCCTGCTGTGGGTTCAGAGGCCTATGCTAAGCGCTGGGTTTGATCACAACAAACGAGTAAATTTCATGGAATAAGTCTGAACAGGAATAAATCTGGTGCCTGTCCCCACGCGGACAGGCACCAGCTGACTTTTACCACCGCCGGGGTGCCTGTCCCCGCTGGGACAGGCACCCGCAGACGTCCGAGTGCCTGCCCCAAGGCGCCTGTCCCCGCGCGGACAGGCACCAGCTGACTTTTACCACCGCCGGGGTGCCTGTCCCCGCTGGGACAGGCACCCGCAGACGCCCGAGTGCCTGCCCCAAGGTGCCTGTCCCCGCCGGGACAGGCACCCGCAGGCAGCCCCCCCTCACTGGTTGAACGAGTACCCCCCGTTGACGGGCAGCGTCTGCCCGGTGATCCATGATCCCGCATCGGACGCCAGGAACACCGCCGCCCCGGCGGCGTCTTCGGGCCGGCCCTGGCGGCGGATCACATATTTGGCCAGCTTCTTGCGCACCAGGTCCGGATCGGCATTGCGTTGCGCCAGCCCCGGCGTTTCGACACTGGCCAGGGCAATGCAATTGGCCGTCGCCATGAACCGGCCCAGTTCCTTGGCCATGGCGCGCATGAAGCCGGCGGCGCCGGCCTTGGCGCCGGAATACACCGCATAGCCGGACTCGCCCACGCGCCCGGCATCCGAAACGATGGTGATCAACCGCCCGGCCTGGTGCTCCATCAGAAAGGGAATCGCTTCGCGGCAGCAGTTGAGCACGCCATTGAAGTTGGTGCCGATCCATTTCTGCCAATCGGCTTCCTCGCTCTCCCAGAATTTCGGCAGGTCCGCGCTCACCGCCTCCGGACCGGCGTTGCCGGCGTTGTTCACCAGTACATGCAGCGATCCGAATGCCTGCCTGATGGCGTCGAACATGCGCTTGACGCTGGCCCGGTCGGTGACGTCGGCCTGCACGCCCAGCGCCCGGCAACCCAGCGCGCGCAGTTCGGCCGCCACGGCCTCGGCACGCTCGGCATGGAAATCGTTGACCACCACCGCGCCGGCGCCGTGCCCCGCCATCGCCAGCGCAATGGCGCGGCCCACGCCCTGGCCCGCGCCGGTCACCAGCACATTGCGTCCTTCGAGCGAAAAATAATTCATGCGACACCTCTCCTTGACTTGCTTTGAATATTAAGTATAGTTGTTTACTTCAAAGTAAAATTGTACGCGAAGCGAGGCTGGCTTGGAAGAACTCATCATCGAAACCAAAGACGGCGTGCGCTGGTTGACGCTCAACCGGCCGCAGGCCCTCAACGCCCTGAACGCCGCGCTGGTGGCCGCGCTGACCGAGGCCGTCGGCCAGGCGCAGGACGACCCGAAAATCGGCGCCATCGTCCTGACCGGCGCCGGCCGCGCCTTCTGCGCCGGCGCCGACCTCAAGGAAACCGAGCGCCGCGCCCTGGAGCACGGCAGCAATGTCCCGTTCATCCGCGCCATCGGCGCGCTGACCGAGCTGATCGAGGCGAGCGCCAAGCCCGTGGTCGCCGCCGTCAACGGCATCGCCGTCGCCGGCGGCCTGGAGCTGGTGCTGGCCTGCGACATCGTGCTCGCGGCCGATAGCGCGCGGCTGGGCGACGCCCACGCCAACTACGCCATGTTCCCCGGCGGCGGCGCGACCGTGCGGCTGCCCCGCCGCATCGGCATCGGCAACGCCAAGTACGTCATGTTCACCGGCCAGTCGCTGCCGGCCAGCGAGTGGGTGGCGCTGGGCCTGGTCGCGCGCGCGGTGCCGGCCGACCAGCTGGCCGCGCACGCCGCGCAACTGGCCGGCCAGATCGCCAGCAAGAGCCCGCTGGTCATCGCCCGCATGAAAAGCGCCCTCAACGACGCCGCCGATCAGCCCGCGCCCGTGGCCATGCGGCGCGAGCGCGAACTCAACCACCTGCACAGCCTGTCGTTCGATCGCGCCGAAGGGCTGGCGGCATTCCGCGAGAAACGCCCGCCCCGCTTCCAGGGCCGTTGAACGCGCATCCTCTTTCACCTAGGCAAACCATGACTCAAAGAACAGCAGTGATAGGCGTGGGCATGACCCCCTTCGGCAAGTTCCTGGACCGCTCGACGCGCAGCCTGGCCGAGGCCGCCGTGCGCGATGCGCTCGGCGACGCCGGGATCGCGCCCGCGCAGGTGGACCAGGTCTATTTCGCCAACGCGGCCGCCGGGCTGATCACCGGCCAGGAAATGATCCGTGGCCAGGCAGCCCTGCGCCACACCGGCCTGGCGGGCAAGCCGATTTTCAACGTCGAGAACGCCTGCGCCTCCAGCAGCACCGCCTTCCACCTGGCCTGGCAGGCCATCCAGGGCGGCCAGGCCGACATCGTGCTGGTCGTGGGCGCCGAGAAACTTTCCCACCCCGACAAGAGCGTGTCGTTTGGCGCCTTCGGCAAGGCGGTCGACCTGGAAGAGCCCATGCCCGAGCATATCGGGTCCGGCTCGGGCACGATCTTCATGGACATCTACGCGGAAAAGACGCGCAAATTCATGCGCGCCACCGGCGCGACCGCGCAGGATTTCGCCCGCATCGTGGTCAAGAGCCGGCGGGCCGGCGCGCGCAACGACAACGCGCAGTTCCGCAAGGAAACCACCATCGAGGAAGTGCTGGCCAGCCGCATGATCAGCGATCCGCTGACGCTGCCGATGTGCTCGTCGATCGGTGACGGCGCCGCGGCCATCGTCCTGTGCTCGGCCCGCGCCCTGGCCGGCCTGACCGGCGCCCGCCCGGTCTGGGTAGGCGGCTCGACACTGGTGACGGCGCTGGACGACGCCGACCAGCCCAATTGCGCCACCCGCGTGTCGCAGGCCGTTTACCGGCAAGCCGGCATCGCCCCGTCCGAGATCCATGTGGCCGAAGTGCACGACGCCTCGGCGCCGGCCGAACTGATCCACTACGAGAACCTCGGGCTGTGCGCGCCAGGCGGCGGCGTGGACCTGCTGCGCAGCGGCGCGACCGATCTCAACGGCCGCGTATCGGTCAACGCCAGCGGCGGACTGCTCAGCCGCGGCCACCCCATCGGCGCGACCGGCGTGGCCCAACTGGTCGAACTGACCCACCAATTGCGCGGCGAGGCCGGCGCGCGCCAGCGCGAACACGCCAAGGTGGGACTGGCCGAGAACAACGGCGGGCAGTTGGGCGGCGACGCCGCCGTGGCCGTGGCGACGATTCTTCATCTTTGACGCAGCACCCCGGCCTTTGCCGACACACTTTGCCAAGACAATACCCACAGGAGACAACCGTGTTCCATGACTTTCGCCAAATACTGGCCAGGCGCCTGGCGTTGCGCCGCCTATTCGCACTGGCGCTGGCCGCCTGCGCCGCGCCGGCCCTGGCCAATGCCGACGCCTTCCCGTCGAAATCGATCGCCGTCGTCGTACCCATGTCGCCCGGCGGCGCCACCGACGTGCTGGCGCGCCTGCTGGCCCAGCACCTGACGCAGGCCCTTGGCCAGCCGGTCGTGGTCGAGAACAAGCCCGGCGCTACCGGTTCGATCGGCGCCCAGCACGTCGCGCGCGCCGATCCCGAGGGCTACACCCTGCTGCTGGCACCCAGCAGCGTGGCCGTGGTCAATCCGCTCGTATCCAAGGTTCCGTACGACTTCGAGCACGACTTCCGTCCGGTGGGCCTGCTGGCCCATGCCGAGACCGTCCTCGTGGCCAGCAGCGCATCCGGCCTGAAATCCCTGGACGACGTCATCCGCTACGCGAAGCAGAACCCGGGCAAACTGAAATTCGGCTCCAATGGCCAGGGCGGCGCGCTGCACCTGGGCGCCGAATTCCTGCAGCAGGCCGCCGGCATCGAGCTCACGCACATCCCCTACAAGGGCGCGTCGCAGGCCGAAACGGCGCTGGCCAGCGGCGAGATCGACCTGATGGTGACCAACACCATCTCGGCCATGCCGCACATCCGCGCCGGGCGCCTGGTCGCCCTGGCCATCGCCAGCCCGGGCAGCTCGCGCGAGCTGCCGCAAGTGCCCTCGGCCTCCGCCACCCTGCCCGGCTATGCGGTCGATACCTGGCTGGGCCTGTACGCCCCGGCCAGGACCCCCGATGCCGTGATCGCGCGCCTGAATGCCGCCACCAACGCATTCCTGGGCGAAGCCGCCACGCAGGAAGCGCTGCGCAACCGCGGCTTCGAGCCGGCGCCGGGCACGCCCGCCGCGGCCTTGCAGTTCCAGCGCGGCGAAGCGGCCATGTGGGAAAAGGTGGTAACCCAGGCCAAGGCCCGCGGCAGCCTGGAGTGAGCCAGCACATGCCGTGGTCCGCTGACAGCCTGGTGTATCTTTGCCCTTTGCTTTCTTCTGACTACGGCATCCGACATGGCTCGCAAACCAGCAAACTCCAAGTGGGGGGCAGACCTTCCATCGCGCGACGAAATGTTCCAGGTCAAGCGGCGCGCCCTGATTCGCGAAGCAGGCAAGTCGTTCAGCCGGCTGGGCTACCACAACGCCTCGCTGGACGACGTCGCCCGCGCCCTGCACGTATCCAAGCCGGCGCTCTACTACTACGTCAAGGACAAGAACGAAATCCTGTTCGAGTGCCACAACTTCGCGCTCGACCTGGGCGACCGCGCCATGGACGAAGCCCGCGCCGCGCAGGCGACCGCGTTCGGGCGGCTGCGCGAGTTCGTGTTCCGGTATGTGAGCCTGATCAACGGCGAGCTGGGCAGCTACGCCGTCCTGACCGAACCGGCCACGTCGCTGCGCGAACCCGAGCGGCTGGCCATCCTCAAGCGGCGCCGCCAATTCGATTCGGCCCTGCGCCAATGGGTGAACGAGGCCATCGCCGACGGCGACATCGCGGACAACGATCCCGGCCTGGTCGTCGCGTTCTTCATGGGCGCGATCAACCAGATCCCGCTGTGGTTCAACCCGGAAGGCCCGATCCCCGGCGAGCAAGTGGCGCGCATTTTCTCCAATCTCATTTCCTGCGGCATGCGGGGCGAGCGCGGCAACGCGCCGCCTGCCCGCAGGTAGCCATCGGCAGCCAAGCATGATGAAAGACACGACCACCCCGGCTCGCAGCGGTCCGCTCGCGGGGCTGCGCATCCTCGAACTGGGCACCATGATCGCCGGGCCCGTGGTGGGCACCCTGCTCGCCGACTTCGGCGCGGAGGTGATCAAGATCGAGCAGCCCGGCACGGGCGATACCTTGCGGCAGATCGGCCCCTTCGAGCAGGGAGAAAGCCTGTATTGGAACGTCGAGGGACGCAACAAGAAATCGGTAACCCTCGATCTTCGCCAGCCCGAGGGCCAGGCGCTGCTGCGCGACCTGGCCCGGCAGGCCGATGCCGTGGTCGAGAACTTCCGCCCGGGCACGCTGGCGAAGTGGGGCCTGGATTACGCCGAGCTGGCCAAGGCCAATCCGCGCATCGTCATGCTGAGCATTTCCGGCTTCGGCCAGACCGGGCCGAACGCGAGCCGGGCGGCGTACGACCGCATCGCCCTGGCCTTCGGCGGCCTGATGCACCTGACCGGCTACCCGGACCGGCCGCCGCTGAAATCGGGCAACTCGCTGGCCGACTACCAGTCGGCGCTGTTCGGGGCGTTTTCGCTGATGATGGCCCTCTATCGGCGCGATGCCTGCGACGGCCCGGGGCAGCACATCGACCTGGCGCTGTACGAATCGGTGTTTCGCTTCACCGATGTGCTGGCGACCGCCCACGACCGCCTGGGCACGGTGCGCCAGCGACAGGGCAATGTGCATTTCGCCGCGGCGCCTGGCGAGACCTTCGAAATGCGCGACGGGCGCTTTCTCATCCTGACGGTCTCCAACAACGCCATGTTCGCCCGCCTGTGCGCCGCGATGGGCCAGCCCGCGCTGGCAGCCGACCCGCGCTACGCCACCCATGAGCTGCGCTGGCAGCACATCGGCGAACTCAACGGCACGGTCGCCGCCTGGATCAAGGACAACGACCCCGGGCACGTGTTCGCGGCCCTGCAGGCACAGGGCATCGCCCATGCCACCACCTATTCGATCGCCGACATCTTCGCCGACCCGCACTACGCGGCGCGGCAGAACATTGTCACGGTCGACACGCCGCGCCTGGGGCCGCTGAAAATGCAAGGGGTCGGCCCCAAGTTCTCGGCCACCCCGGCCGGGCCGATCGCGCCGGCCCCCGCGCTGGGCGAGCATACCGCCGAAGTGCTGGGCGGGCTGCTGGGCCTGAGCGAGGCAAGCATCGCCGGCCTGTCGGCGCGCGGCGCCATCTGAACGGCCCCGGCGGGCGGCCGCGGCGCCACGCGCGGCGCGGCTAGATCCTGCCCATGAGCAGCAGGACGATCAGGACAACCAGCACCACGCCCAGCAGCCCGCTGGGCGTATAACCCCAGCCGCGGCTGTAGGGCCAGGCCGGCACTGCCCCGATCAGGGCCAGGATCAACAGGATTATCAAGATGGTTCCCAACATGGCGCGTGCTCCTTTTTGATCGCGCGGCAGTGCGCGGTCCGAGAGCGCCAGCAAGTATCGGGCCCAGCCCGCAGGCGCCGCGCCATGCACGCGGCGTCAGAGGGTCATCAGCATCTCGTGCCAGGCCATGCCGCCATGATCGGAGGCCGACGGCCGCACGTAGCGGTATCCCAGCCGTTCGTACAGCGCGACATGGCGCCGCTTGCACATGAGGTGGATGGCGCGCTTGCCTTGCGCGCGCATTCGCGCGACGAAGACGCGCATCATGGCCGTGGCGTGGCCGCGCCCCTGGCAGGCGGGATCGACCGCCACCGACATGATCACGACATTGGGCGCCCGGGCGTCGTGCCCGACCAGCTCCTTGAAGGCCTCGTCGGACATGACGACCTCATGGGCGCAGCCGCTGTTGATGAAACCGATGATCGCGCCATCGAGCTCCATCACGAGAAAGCCCTCCGGATACAGCGCGATGCGCCGGGCGATTTTCTCGCGCGTGGCCGCCTCGTCGCCCTCGTAGGCGGAAATTTCGATCTGGTGGCAGCGCGCCGCGTCGGCGGGCACGGCGGGACGGAACAGGGGCTGGGCTGGGGACACGGCAACGACTCGGCGAATACGGGCATGGCGGCGCGGCGATGCGCGCCCCGTGCATCATAGCCGCCCGTCGTCGCTGCGCGGATACTCCTTGCCCAGGAACTCCAGCAGCTCGCGCACCGCGGGCATCACGCCGCGGCGCGAAGGAAAGACCGCGTGCACCTGGCCGGGCACCGGCTGCCACGGCTCGCACAAGGCCACCAGCGCGCCGGCGCGCAATTCCTCGCGCATCATCACCAGCGGCAACGCGCCGACCCCCACGCCCGCCAGCACCGCGGCCTTGAGCGCCGTCGCGTCGTCGGTCGCCAGCCGCGGCCGCAAGGCCACGGCAAAGCGGCGGCCCTGGTCGTCTTCGAGGTCCCAGCGCCCTTCGCGCAGGTCCGTGCCCAGCACCACCGACGGCAGGCGCGCCAGGTCTTCTGGCCCGCGAATGGCCGCGCCCCGCGCCAGCAGGCGCGGACTGGCCACCAGCCGCCGGCGCGCGACGCCCAGCGGCTTCATGATGAGCTCGCTGCTCTCGACCGGCCCGAACCGCACGCGCACCGCCAGGTCGAACCCCTCGCTCAGCACGTCCACCGGACGGTTGAGGCTCTTCAGATGCACATGCACCTTGGGACACTGGATCATGAACCGCGCCACCAGTTGCGCCAGCGCGCCCTGGATCAGCGCGGGCGGCGCGGTCACGCGCAGGATGCCCTGCGGCTCGGCGTGGACGCGGTCTATGACTTCCTGCGCGGCCTCGGCGCCGGCCAGCATGGCCTGGCACTGGGCGTAGTACTCCTGGCCGATGTGGGTCACCGAGAAACTGCGGCTGGAGCGGTGCACCAGGCGCACGCCCAGCCGTTCCTCCAGCGCGGCCACGCGCCGGCTCAGGCGCGACTTGGGAATGTTCAGCAGCCGCCCGGCCTGCGCGAAGCCGCCGTGGCGCACCACCTGTACGAAGTAATAGAGATCGTTGAGGTTTTCCAGGCTCTTCTCCCGTCTGGATATCCGCCAGGCGCGCCCGGCGGCGGCAGGCCCGCGCAGGTCCTGGCGCGCGCCGTCATGCCGGCGTCGCGGCGCCTGTCCCCCAGGGACAGGCGCCCATGCCTGCCGTCCCTCAGCGCTGGGAATCGAGGATTTCGTTGTTCTTCAGCACGTCCTGCGCCTTGACGTAGCTTTCGATCAGCAACTGGTAGGCGGGGAACACCTGAGTGTAGACTTCGGCCCACTGCTGGGCGTCCGCGCGGTTCCAGGTGCGTTGCAGTTCGGAAGCCACCGCCGCCGTGTCCATCGGCACGACGCCGGCCTGCACCACGCGGGCCAGGGTGATCTCCTGCGCCATCTTCGAATAGGTGCCCGAGGCGTCGATCACCGCGAAGACCTTGTAGCCATCGGCCACCGCGCTGATCGACGGGAAAGCCATGCATACGCTGGTGATGGTGCCGGCGATGATGAGCGTCTTGCGCCCGGTGGCCTTGACCGCCGCCACGAACTCGGGGTTGTCCCAGGCATTGATCTCGCCCTTGCGCGCCACGTACTGGGCATGCGGAGCGTTGGCGTGGATTTCCGGAATCAGCGGGCCGTTGGGGCCCTGCGGCACCGAGGCCGTGGTGATGACGGGCAGCTTGCTCAGCGTGGCCATCTTGGCCAGCGCGGCCGCGCGGGCGCGCAACTCCGGCATCGGCATGTCGCCCACCGTCTGGAACAGGCCGCTCTGGTGGTCGATCAGCAGCATCACCGAATCGGCGGGATCGATGACGGGACGCTGGCCGTTGAAATTGGCGGGTACGGACATGACTTTCTCCTGGAGAGATGCGCCCCGAAAGGCGCGAAAAGTAACGGTCCGCACATAATAAAAATGGAACGATCAACCGACTAGTTACGCAAATTCGATCTCATAGTCCTTTTTTTGGAACGATACCGCCCGACAACGCCCTCGCCGGGATGCGCCGTATCCAGCGCCGCCGCTTAATTCACCCGGGCGCGCTTGCCCAGGTAGACGATGGCGATGATGGCCAGCGAAAAGGCGATGGTCAGCCCGTCGAGCGACTCGCCGACGATGGGCACGGCGAACAGCAGGGCCAGGAACGGCTGCAGCAGCTGGACCTGGCTCACGCGCACCGCGCCCCCCACCGTCATGGCGCGATACCAGATGAAGAAACCGATCCACATGGGAAACACGCCCAGGTAGCCGACCCCGCCCCAGGCCTTCCACGAGACCGCGTCGGCCGGCCAATAGGCCAGGCTGACGGCCAGCATCGGCAAGAACGTGACGGCCAGGATCCAGCTGATGACCTCGCCGGCCGACATGGCCGCCGAGGCCTTGGCGCCGGTGACATAGCCGATGGCGCCCACGATGACCGCCGCCAGCAGCATCAGGTCGCCATAGCCGACCTGGCCGTTGCCGCGATAGAGGGCGAAGGCCAGCACCAGCGCGCAACCGGCCACGGCGCACAGCCAGAACGCCGCCGACGGCCGTTGCCGGAACAGGATGGCGCCGAACACCGCCGTGGCCAGCGGCAGCACGCCGGTGAACACCGCGGCCTGCATGGCGTCCACGTAGCGCAGCGCCAGCGCGAGGAACAGCGGAAAACCGACCACCGTGCCCATGCCGCTGGCAAACAGCGACATGCGCACCCGCCTGGGCGGCAGCGGCGAGCGGATGGCCAACAGGTAGAGAATGCTCAGCAAGCCGGCCAGGGCCGCGCGCGCGCAGGTGACGAAGACCGGCGAGAGCTGCGGCGCGGAGACGTCCCCGACCGCCAGCCGCGTCATGGGCAGCGACATGGCGAAGATGGCCACGGCGACCAGGCCCATGAGCAGGCCGCCGGTCTCGCCGCCGGCTTTCGATCCCACTGGGTTCATGTCCGTCATCCTTGTTGCGCGGCGTTCGGCCCGGTGGCGTACAGGCCCAGCGCCAGCCAGGCCAGGTAATCGTCCAGCGCGGCCGCGGCGTCGTACTCGGGGCGGTAGCCGACCTCGTCGCGCAACGCGTCGATGGAGAACGGCGCGCGCGGCGTGGGCGTCTGGCGCCCGACGTTGACCTGCTCCGGGGTATCCACGAAACGGTATTCGAAGCCCGGGAAGCGCGCCCGCACCAGCTCGCACCACTGCTGCGCCGACCAGCGCCCGCCGGTGCCGATCTGGTAGACGGGCCGGCCCAGTTCGCGCGCCAGCAGCAGCTTGTGCACGGCCTGCGCGACGTCGGGGGCGTAGACCCAGTCGTCCGGCAGTTGCCGCGCCAGCGCGGCGGTCCCGCCCGCGCGGGCCTGGCCGAGGATCTGGTACGGGATGCTGAGCGTGTCGCGCACGCCGGTGTCGTGCTCCCAGCGGCCGAACACCACGCCCAGGCGCGCCACCACCACGTCCAGTCCGTGCTGGGCCCGGTAGCGGCACGCCAGCCGCTCGGCCGCGTACTTGGTCACGCCGTACAGCGAATCCGGCACCGGCGGATCCTGGTCCGGATCCAGCAGGCCGTCGGTGCGGCAGCGCGCCCCGTAGACCGAGCCCGTGCCCAGTTGCACGACGCGCCGGATGCCGCACGACGCGGCGGCCGACAGCACCTCCAGCGTACCCAGCAGGTTGACCTCGATCACGGCGTGCGGCTGGGCGCGCTCGCGCTCCAGGCCCGCGGTGATCGCCGCGCCATGGACCACGTCGGTGATCCCGTGCTGCGCGAACACGGCGCGGATGCGCGCGCCGTCGCGCACGTCGCCCTGCACCGCCTCGAACCGTCCGCCCAGCGCCCCGAGATACTCCATGACCCGGGGCGGCGGCGTCTCGCTGCCGTACGACACGACGCTTGCGCCCGCCTTGAGCAGGCGCTCCACGATGTTCAGGCCGACAAAGCCTGCCCCGCCGGTGACCAGGATGTTCAAGACTTGCCTCCCGACATGCCGGTGATGGTATCGGCCATGGCGCGCGGATCGCGCTGCGGCCAGCGGCCGCTGGCCGCGTGCACCATGAAGTCGCCCAGCACGCGGTTGAAGGCTTCGCTGGCCTCCAGGTTGATGGTATGGCCGCAGTTGGGAATGACGCTCAGCGCGGCCGACGGGATCACGCGCTTGAGCATCAGGCCCGGCGCCAGGCAGGGCCAGTCCTCGTCGCCGTTGAGGATCAGCGTGGGAACCGTCAGCGCGCCCAGCTGCTCCTCCAGCTCGTACAGCGAGGGGCGCTCGCGTTGCACGCCCAGCTGGGTGTTGGCCGAGCCCAGCGCCGAATGGGTTTTCATGAGCGCGACGAATTCGGCGAAGCCCAGCGGGTCCGCGCGCAGGAACGGCATGCGCGTGGGGCCCTGGGTATAGCGCTCGGCGAAGGCCGGCATGCCCAGTTCGAGCAGCAGCCGCGCGCTGGTTTCGGACTCCTGGCGAAACAGGTCGCGGCGGCCGGGCTCGGCGCCATAGCCCACGCCCGCCACGCACAGCGACAGCGCGCGCTCGGGGTGCGCCAGGCCCAGGTGCAGGGCGGCGAAGCCGCCCATCGACAGGCCGACGACGTGCGCCCTGGACACGCCGGCCGCGTCCATCACCGCGACGATGTCGCGCACCGCCTGCGCCTGCGAGTACGCCGAGGCGCTTTCGGGCACCTCGGAGGGCGGATAGCCGCGGGCGTTGAAGCGGATGCATTGGTACTGGCGCGCGAAATGCCGCACCTGCGGCTCCCAGCTGCGCAGGTTGCCGGCAAACTCGTGGACGAAAACGATGGGGGTGCCCTCCCCGGTCGTTTCGTAGTGCAGACGCACGCCATCGGAAGCTATCGCGGTTGCCATGGTTTCTACTCGCCTTTGAGGCCGAGATGCCGCGCGGAATCGTCGATGATCCGCGCATAGTCCATCCCGGGAAGTTGATCGATGAAAAGCTCTATCTCGACGGGGCAGTCCACCGCCAGCCCGTCCAGGTATCCGGCGGCCGGCAGGCGGCCGGCGCCCAGCGGGGCGCGCCGCGCCTGGCCCGGATGGCCGGTCCAGGTCACGTCGCACCACTGCGTGAGGCCGATGGGAACGCCCTGGCCGCCCAGCAGGCGCGGCAGGTCCGGGTCGGCCCACAGGTGGAAGTAATCGACATTGATCGTCGCTTCGCCAATGGCGTCGCGCAGCGCCTCCACTTGCGCGATGGTGTTGACGCAGCTCTTGGAAAAAACGTTGGAAAGGTTCAGCGGCTCGATCGCCAGCCGCACGCCGGCCGCGCGCGCCTGCGCGCCAAAACCCTCCAGCGCCCGCGCCACCGCCTGCCGCGCCTGCTGCAACGGCACGGATTCGTCGTCGGCGCCCACGATGACGTTCAACGCCACCGCGTCGAGCGCCGCGGCCGCCTCCAGCAGCCGCAGGTTGCGCCCGGCCTGGCCGGCCGCGCCGCCGCGGAAGAACCCGGCGGTGTTGACCGACGAGACGCGCAGCCCCAGGCCGTCGAGCAGCGACGCGATCGCCGGCAGGGGCATTTCGTCCAGCGCGGCGGCGGTCAGGCCGATGCCGCCGAAGCCGGCCCGGGCCACGCGGGCCGCGAACTCGGGCAGCGGCGTGCCCGCCGGGCAGAGGTAGTGGTTCACCGCATACAGCGGCGGGCGATCCGTTTGCATGGCTAGAAGTAGTCGAACAATTCCGGCACGCCGGGGATGAACACCATGGCCACCATGAAGGCGAACAGCAGCAGCACGAACGGCACGCAGCCGCGGAACACCCGCATCACCGGCACCTCGCTGATCGCGCTGATGGCGAACAGGTTCAGGCCGATGGGCGGGGTGATCACCGCGATCTCCATGTTCAGGATCACGAAGATACCGAAGAAAATCGGATTGATGTCGAACCCGGCCAGCATGGGCAGCAGGATGGGCATGGTGATCAGGATGACCGAGATCACTTCCAGGAACATCCCTATCACCAGGAAGAACAGCATCACCCCGATGTAGAACCCGGCCTTGGACAGGTCCATCGACGACACGAAGTCGAACATGGCGTGCGGCACCCGTTCGTTGGTCATCGCATACCCGAACAGCTGCGCGCCGGCCAGGATCAGCATGATGAGCGAGGACGTGGTGGCCGCGTCGGTCAGCACCGCCAGCAGCTTGCGCGCCGTCTGGCCATAGAACAGCGCCAGCGCCAGCGCGTAGACGCAGCTGACCGCCGCCGCTTCCATGGGCGTGAAGATGCCGGAATAGATCCCGCCCAGCACGATCACCGGCGACAGCAGCACGCCCAGCGCGGCCTTGAACGCCTTCCAGCGCTCGGCGGCGCTCGCCTTGGGCTGCGGCGCCACGCCGGACTTGCAGCCGAAGATGTAGGCCACGATGACCAGGCAGATGGTCAGCACGATGCCCACCGCCGCGCCGGCGGCGAACAGCCCGGCGATCGAGCTCTCGGTCACCATCCCATAGACGACCAGCGGCACGCTGGGCGGCAGCAGGATGCCCAGCCCGCCGGCGCTGGCGATCAGTCCCACGCACAGCGTGCGGTCATAGCCGCGCTTGACCATTTCCGGGATCATCACGGTGCCGATGGCCGCGGCCGTGGCGACCGAGCTGCCGCAGATCGACGAGAACATCGCCGTGGCGATGACGGCGATGGCCAGCAGCCCCCCGCGGGTGTGCCGCAGGAACGTGTCGATCAGGTGGATCAGGCGCATGGTGGCGCCCGTGCGGCTGAGGATCTCGGCGGCCAGGATGAAGAACGGAATGGCCAGCAGGCCGGACGAGTTCAGCGAGCCGAACAGCTGCGAAGCCAGGGCGTCGGCCGCGGCGTTCTGGGTCAGCAGATACGCCAGGCCGCAGGCGCCCAGGGCGAAGGCCACCGGCATGCCGCCCACCAGCGCGGCGAACAGCGTCGAAAAAGTAGCGAACATGGTTTTCTCTCAGATCGAGCGCTAGGCCGTGGGGCTATGGACGGCTTCCGAAACCAGCGCCGAGGCGGGAGTCTTGAGCAGGTGGACGACGCGCTGGACCAGCCGCACGGTCAGCAGGAAGCCGCCGATCGGCATGATGAGTTGCGGCACCCACAGCGGCAGCCTCAGCATGGTCATGGTGGTCTCGCCGAATATCCAGCTGTCGTGCACCAGCACCAGGCCCGAGTAGGTCAGGTAGGCGGCGAACGCGGCGGACATCAGGCTGCCGAATATATCGAGCATCCGCCCCACTGCGGGCGAGGCCAGCGTGAAGATGACGTCGATGCGGATATGCATGTTCTTCTTGGCGGCGATGGACGCCGTGAAGAACACGCTCCAGATGACCATGTACGAGGCGATCTCGTCGGCCCCGACCATCGATACCCCGAACAGGTTGCGGCCGGCGATCTCCGTGACGATCAGGATGACCGAGAGGGTCAGGAAGACCCCCCCGACCATCAGCTCGACCGTGTCCCAGGCCCGGCCCAGTCTGCGCAGCAAAGTCAGCATGATGATTTCCCGGGAGCTGGTCTACTTGGCCATCGCGGCCTTCAGCTTCTCGACCTGTTCGATGCGCTGGCGGATGTTCTCGGGCTGGTTCTTGTAGACCGGCTTCATCACTTCGCGCCACTGGGCCAGTTCTTCCGGCGTCGGGTCGGCGAACGTGACGCCGTTGTCGGTCATCAGCTTCTCGGACTGCGCGATGTTCTCGACGGTGTGGTCGTAGTTCCATTTCTCCGTCAGGCGCATGGCCTCTTCGAGCACTTTGCGATGCTCCTCGCTGAGCGACTCCCAGCGGCGGTCGTTGACCACCACGCCATAGCCGCCGACGAACAGCGTCATGCGGGTGCCGCCCTTGACCACCTCGTACCAGCGGCTGGGCGCGGCGAACGTGATCGCCGACACCACGCCCTCGATCAGCCCTTGCTGCAGCGACACATAGACGTCGGGCGCGGGCAGCGAAACTGGGATGCCGTTGGCGGCGCGTATGCCGGCCTCCAGCGGCGCCGAGGGGAAGATGCGGATCTTCTTGCCGGCCAGGTCGGCGGGCTTTTCCACCGGCTTGCCGCGCACGAACACATAGCCCGGGCCGTCATGCCAGATGCCCAGCCCGTGCAGGCGGTTGCGCTTGAGGCCGGCCAGCATCTCGCGGCCGAGTTCACCCTGCACGATGCGCATGCCCTGCTGCGCGTTGTCGAACAGCATGGGCATGTAGAAAACGTCCCAGCTGTTGTCGATCGGGATGAAATAGCTGGTCTGCGGTGCGATGATGTCGACCTGCCCGCGCATGGCCGCGCGCACCTCGTCCTTGGTGGGAATGAGCTGCGCGCTGGGGAACACCTCGATCTTCAGGCTGCCGCCGCTCAGTTCCGCGACCTTCTCGGCGAAGTAGTTGGCGGCGCGGCCCTTGGCCTGCGTTTCGGGCGCCTCGTGCGAGAACTTCAGCACCACGGGATCGGCCGCGGCGGCCAGGCCGGGCAACGCGATCAGCTCGCACGCCAGCGCGGCGGCGCAAAGTATTTTCCAGTATTTCATCGTTTTCCCCTGGGAATGGTATGTGGACTCGTTGCTCGATGATGGTTGAACTGCGTTCGATGCCGGCCGGCGCGGCCGTTCAGAACACCCCTTGCGCGCGCAGGCGTTCGAGGTCGGCAGGCTGGTAGCCCAGCTCGGCCAGGATGGCTTCGCTGTGCTCGCCCCATTGCGGCGCGCCGGCCGTCACCTCGGCCGGGGTGCGCGACAGCACCACCGGCTGGGTGATGACCGTCACGTCCTGGTCGACACTGGTCGGCACCGTGACCGCCACGTTCAGGTGCCGCACCTGCTCGTCGGCGATGACCTGCGGAATCGTGTAGACCGGACCGGCCGGCACGCCGCCTTCGTTCAGCACCCGGACCCAGTGCTGCACGTCGTGGCGCGCGAAGATCGGCGCCAGCACCTCGTTGAGCATGGCGCGGTTGCGCACGCGCAGCTTCTCGCTGCCGTACTCGGGCACCTCGACCAGGTCCTCGCGGCCCAGGATGCGGCACAGGCGCTGCCAGGTGCCTTCGCCCGACGAGCCCAGGTTGAACGGACCATCGCTGGCCTGGTACAGGCCCATGGGCGAGCTGGTCGGGTGGTCGTTGCCCACCGCGACCGGCACGTCGCCCTCGTTCAGGTAGCGGGCCACCTGGAAGTCCAGCATGGCGATCAGGCTGTGCAGCAGGGAGGCCTGCACCCACTGCCCCTGGCCGGACCGCTGGCGCTCGATGACCGCCATCAGGATGCCCATGGCCGCGTACATGCCGGCGCCCACGTCCGCCACGGCCAGCCCCGCGCGCATGGGCTTGCCGCCCGGCTCGCCGGTGATCGACATCAGCCCGCTCAGGCCCTGGATGATCTGGTCGAAACCCGGGCGCCGCGCATACGGGCCGGACTGGCCGTAGCCGGAAATGCTGGCCAGGATGATGCGCGGGTTGATGCCGCGCAGCGTCTCGTAGTCCAGCCCCAGGCGCGCCTTGACGTCGGGGCGCCAGTTCTCGACCACCACGTCGGCGGTCTCGACCAGCTTGTAGAGGATCTCGCGGCCCTGCGGGTACTTCAGGTTCAGCGTGAGCGAGCGCTTGTTGCGGTTCAGGTTCTGGAAATCCCCGCTCATGCGGTCGGCCGCGAACATGGCCTCGTTGGGGTCCACCCCGCGAGGCGGCTCGATGCGGATCACGTCCGCGCCGAAATCGGCCAGCATGCGCACGCACGCGGGGCCGGCGCGCACGCGGGAAAGATCGAGAACGCGAATCTGGGACAGGGGCTTGGAGCCGGACATGGTCAGCGAATCCTTAATGTGACGCCTTGGGAACAGGCGCGGACCGCCGCTGGCATGCGGCTGCCTTCCACCCGAACGAGAATTTCCCAAAGCCTTATAAATATTTTTTACTGCATCTTCGATATATTTTATAGCATGCTAATCTATATGGACGCATCCAAAAAAATATCGGGGTTTCTACTGATGCGGGAGAAAAATGAAGGTCAGCGACAGAATTCGGATCGACATCGAACGGCAACTCCAGGACGGCACGCTGTTGCCGGGCGACCAGGTTGACGACGGCAAGCTGGCCGCGCAGCACAATGTGTCGCGCACGCCGGTGCGCGAGGCGCTGCTGCAGTTGCAGGCCCAGGGCCTGCTGACCAGCCTGCCGCGCGGCGGCATGGTGGTGGCCAAGATGGACGTGCAGCAATTGCTGTCCATGTGGGAGCTGCTGGCCGAGCTGGAAAGCCTGTGCGCCCGCTATGCCTGCGAGCGCATGACGGACGAAGAGCGCGCCGTGCTCAGGCAGCTGCACGAGGACGCCGCCGCCATCGTCGAAGCCAACGACGAAGTGGGCTGGCAGGAAATGAACCTGGCTTTCCACGAAGCGCTGTACAAGGGGTCGCGCAATCCCTACCTGCGCCAGGAGATCCTGCGCATGCGGACCCAGACCGGCGCCTATCGGCGGCACGCCTTCGGCGCGGTCGGACGCATTCCGACGTCCTACGGACACCACCAGCTGGTGCTCGACGCGGTGCTCGCCAACCAGCCGGCCCAGGCGGCCAAGGCCATGTTCGAGCACATGAGCCCGGGGCACGGCACGCGCGGGGTGGCCGACATGATCGTCAACATGCCGCGCTCGCTGCTCAGCTGAGGCCGCGCGGGCATGGCGCCGGACAGGCGCCAGGGCGCCACATTCAGGGCGCCACATTTGTTACTCCCCGCCGGCGGCCGGCGGTGCCACACTGTTTCGGGGCCGCGCGCATGCGGCGCGCGGCCTGGCCCGAACCAGGAGACGCACCATGACCCGCCAACCCGGAACTTCCGCCCCATCCTCCCCGCCCGCCATGGACACGCCGCCGGTGGTGTCCGCCCAGGAATGGGAAGCGGCGCGCGAGCGCCTGCTCGCCAGGGAGAAAGCCCACACCCGCGCCCGCGATGCCCTGGCCGCCGAGCGCCGGCGCATGCCGTGGATGGCGGTGCGCGACGGCTACGCCTTCGAAGGCCCCCAGGGGCCGGCCAGCCTGCTCGACCTGTTCGAGGGCCGGCGCCAGCTCATCGTGTACCGCGCCTTCTACGAGCCGGGCGTATACGGCTGGCCCGACCACGCATGCCGCGGCTGCTCCATGGTGGCCGACCAGGTCGCCCACCTGGCCCATCTCAACGCGCGCGACACCACCCTGGCGTTCGTCTCGCGCGCGCCGCAGGCCGACATCGCCCGGCTGAAGGCCCGCATGGGCTGGGACATGCCCTGGTACACCATCACCGATGGCTTCGACGCCGACTTCGGCGTGCACGAATGGCACGGCACCAATGTGTTCATCCGCGACGGCGCGCGGCTGTTCCGCACCTATTTCGTCAACAGCCGCGGCGACGAACAGATGGGCGGCACCTGGAACTATCTCGACATCACGCCGCTGGGCCGCCAGGAAGACTGGGAGGACTCGCCGGCCGGCTATCCGCAGACGCCGCCCTACAAGTGGTGGAACTGGCACGACAGCTATGTGGCCGACGCGCCGCCCGACCGTGAATGGGTCAGGGTGTCGGACGCCGGCGAGGCGGCGTTCCGGCAGGACGGCAAGGCGCGCCCCTGAGCGCCGGCGCGCCCACGGTATCATTCATGCGTCCCATGAATAACCCGTGCCGAAACGGGAATGCCGCCGCGCGGCCGCCGCCTGTAAAGTGGACGGCGCACGGCAACCCATCACGAGGAGGAGCAAGCCTTGGCAAGAATCCCGTACGCCGATCTCGGCAATGAACAGGCGCGCCCGCTGGTCGAGCGCATCGTCGCCGAACGCGGCAGCGTCCTGCACCTGTACCAGATGCTGCTGCACAGCCCGCCCATCGCCGAGGGCTGGCTCAACTACCTGACGGCGGTGCGCCAGAAGGCCAGCCTGAGCGGCGCGCTGCGCGAGCTGGTGATCGTGCGCGTCGCGCAGATCAACGGCGCGCAGTACGAAGCCGACCAGCACATCCCCATCGCGCTCAAGGAAGGCGTGAGCCAGGCGCAGATCGACGAACTGGCCGACTGGGAGGCCTCCAGCCGCTTCAGCGACAAGGAGCGGCGCGTGCTCGCCCTGACGGACCAGATGACGCGCCAAGTGCACGTCGACAAGCCGCTGATGGCGCAGCTGGCCGCCGACTTCGACCACCAGGAACTCGTCGAGCTGGTGGCCACCGTCGCCGCCTACAACATGGTGTCGCGCTTTCTGGAAGCCTTCGGCATCCACAGCGACGACCAGCGCTGAGAGGCCGCCGGGCGCGGGGCCGCGCCGCGGCCCCGCGCCGGCCTCAGAACGCCACCTTGTCCGCGCCTTTCAGGCCCAGCATGGCGCGCGCCTCGGCCGGCGTGGCGATCTGCAGGTTGAGCGCCTCGGCGATGCGGCGGATGCGCGCCACCTGCTCGGCGTTGGAAACGGCCAGCTGTCCCGGGCCGATCCACAGCGAATCCTCCAGCCCCACCCGCACATGCGAGCCGGTGGCCAGCCCGATGGCCGCCAGCGGCATCTGGTTGCGGCCGGCGCCCAGCACCGACCATTCATACTGGGTGCCGAACAGGCGGTCGGCGGTGCGGCGCATGTGCATCAGGTCCTCCGCCTCGGGGCCGATGCCGCCCAGGATGCCGAACACGGTCTGGATGAACGGCCGGCCCTGCACCAGGCCGCGCTGCGCGAAGTGCGCCAGGTTGTACAGGTGGCTGGTGTCGTAGCACTCGAACTCGAAGCGCGTACCGTTGCGGTAGCCGTTGGCGAGAATGGCCTCGATGTCCTGGTAGGTGTTCTTGAACACCAGGTCGCGGCTGTTCTCCAGGTGCTGGCGCTCCCAATCGTGGCGCAGCTGCGTAAAGCGCTGCAGCATGGGAAACAGCCCGAAGTTCATCGAGCCCATGTTCAGCGAAGCCACCTCGGGTTCGAACACCATGGCCGGCCGCATCCGTTCCTCGACCGTCATGTGCGGGCTGCCGCCGGTCGTGATGTTGATCACGGCGTCGGTCGCGTCGCGGATGGCCGGCAGGAAGGGCCGGAAATGCGCCGGGTCCTGCGAGGGACGGCCGTCCTCGGGGTCGCGTGCATGCAGGTGCAGGATGGCGGCCCCGGCGTTGGCCGCCGCCACCGAGGCCTCGATGATTTCCGCGGCGGTGACGGGCAGGTGCGGCGACATGGAGGGCGTATGGATCGCCCCGGTCACGGCACAGGTGATGATGACTTTGCGCGCTTCGGCCATGTTCGCCTCCTCTTCAGTCCAGTTGCTCGATGGCGCGCGAGAACAGGGCCCGCTGGCCGGCCAGGTACTGCTTGTAGTCCGCCGGGTCCAGCAGCCTGGCCTGCGCGCCGAACACCGCGAGGTTCTCCGCAATCTGGGCCCCGTACTTGTCGGAGACCTTCTGCGCCGCGTCGTAGATGGCCCGCACGACCTCGGGCGGCGTGCCGGCCGGCGCCGAAATGCCGTAGTAGGTCGGGCTGCCGATGTTGTAGCCCAGCTCCTTGAGCGTGGGCACGTCGGGATAGGCCTTCAGGCGTTCGTCGCCGAACACGGCCAGCGCCCGCAGCGCGCCGGACTGGATGTGCGCCTGCGCCGGCGCGATGGCCGTCGACGCCATGTCCACGTGCCCGCCCAGCAGGGCCGTAATGGCGGGCGCGCTGCCCTTGTAGGGAATGTGGCGCCACTTCACGCCGGCGTCATGCGCCAGGGCCTCGGCCAGCAGGTGCGTGATGCCCAGCGCGCCGGAGCTGGTGAAGGTGACCTTCTCGGGATTGGACTTCGAGTACTTGACCAGTTCGTCGATCGACTTCCAGCGCGAATTCGACGGCGCCACGATCATCAGCCCGCCTTCGGCCAGCGCGGCCACCGGTTCGAAGTTGTCAGGCGAGTACTTGACGTCCTGGTTGGCCAGCGGCACCACGACGATGGAGCCGGGCGAAGTGCCCACCAGGGTGTAGCCGTCGGGCGCGCTGCCGGCCACGAAGCCTGCGCCGATCCCGCCGCCCGCGCCCGGCTTGTAGTTGAGGATGACCTGCTCGCCGAGGAACTCGGGCATGCGTTCCAGGAAGGGCCGCAGCATGTTGTCGGTGTCGCCGGGCTGGAACGGAATGACGACCTGGATCGGCCGGGCCGGAAACCGGTCGGCCGCCACTGCGGCGGCCGGCGCGGCCGCCACGAGGGCGGCACAAAGCGTGGCAAACCATTTGCGTTTCATTGCTGTCTCCTTGGGTGGATCGGTCTTCTTCTTGGTATGGACGGGACCTGCGCCGGCGCGCCGCCCCGCGCGGCCTAGTCGCAGCGGGCGCTCATGCCGCCGTCGACGATCAATTCGGTGCCGGTCACGAAACGGGCCTCGTCGCTGGCCAGGAACAGCGCGGCGTTGGCCGTGTCGATGCCGTCGCCCATGAAGGGCAACGGAATGCGCTTCTGGCGCCGCGCCAGCAACTCGGCCACGTCGCCGCCGGCCTGCGCCCTGGCCAGCACCGCGTCGACCAGCGGCGTGTGCATCTGGCCCGGCACCACCGTGTTGACGCGTATGCCCTGCGCGGCCAGCTCGACCGCGGCGACCCGCCCATACTGGATCACGCCGCCCTTGGCGGCCGCATAGCCGATCTGCGCCGCCCCGGTCCAGCGTATGCCCGAGGTCGAGGCGACATTGACGATGGCGCCGCCGCCCCGGGCCGCCATCACGGGGATGACGTGCTTGCTGACGCAAAACACCGTGGTGAGGTTCAGGTCCAGCTGCTGCGCCCAGTCGGCGTCCTCGAGCGCGGCCGCGCCGCCCGGGCGCGGCGCCCCCACGTTGTTGACCAGCACGTCCACCGCGCCATAGGCCTGGCGGCACGCGGCCACCATGCGCGCGACCGCCGCCGCGTCGGTGACATCGCACTCGCAGGCCGTGATCTCGCCGCCGATGGCCGCCACCTTCTCCAGCGTCTCGTCCATGGCGCGGCGATCGCGGTCCACCGCGAACACCCGCGCGCCCTCCTGCGCGAAGCGATACGCAATGGCTCGCCCGTTGCCCCAGCCCGGCCCCACGCAGCCGGCGCCCGTCACCAGCGCCACCTTGCCCGCCAATCTCTTGCCCGACATGCCCTGCCCTCCTCTGGTATGGCCGCGCCCGCTCAGCGCGTGGCGGCCGTGATGCCGCCGTCGACCACGATCTCCTGCGCCGTGATGTAGCGGCTCTCGTCGCTGGCCAGGAACAGCGCCGCATGCGCCACGTCCCAGGCGTCGCCCATGCGGCCCATCGGCACCTGCTCGTGGCGATGGCGCACGAAGCCGTCGAAATCGCCCTGGGCGTACTTGTCGGCCAGGCGGCGCACCAGCGGCGTGAACACCAGGCCGGGCACCACGCAATTCAGGCGTATGCCGCGCGCCGCATAGACGACGGCGGTGGTGCGCGTCATCTGCATCAGCGCGGCCTTGGCCGCCGCGTAGGCCACCTGCGGCTTGCCCACGTAGCGCAGCCCCGCGATCGACGACACGTTGACCACCGCGCCCGCGCCCTGGCGCTCCATCACCGGCAGCACGTGCTTGCAGGCCAGGTAGGCGGCCTTGAGGTTGACGTCCATCTGTTCGTCCCAGGTCGCCTCGCTCATGTCCACCGGCGTGCCGGGCTCGGAGCGGCCGACGTTGTTGACGAGGATGTCGATGCGGCCATAGCGGCGCAGGCACGCCTGGACCATGGCCTGCACGTCGGCCGCGCGCGTGGCGTCGGCGGTCATCGTCTCGACAGCGCCGCCTTCCTGGCGGATGATGTCCGCGGTGTTCCGGAGCGCCTCCTCGCGCAGGTCCACCCCGAATACGCGCGCGCCCTGGCGGGCCAGCAATACGGAGATGGCCTGGCCATTTCCCCAACCCTCTCCCGTGGAGCCGCAGCCTGTCACCAGCGCCACCTTGCCATCCAGTCTGAGCATGTTCTCCCCTTCCGCTTGAGACGCGTTGCGATGCGTGCAACAAGCGTATCCGGACTCGTCCGGGAGGGTGATTCCACTTTTGACGTGATTGATCGGATCTAGGAATGAATCTGACGCCCCGCGAACTGAAGATCTTCGTGTCCCTGGCAGGCTCCCTGAACTTCGGGCAGACCGCCGAGCGCTTCTACGTCACCCAGCCCACCATGAGCAAGATGATCCGGGGCCTGGAGGACAAGCTGGGCGTCAAGCTGTTCGAGCGCAGCACGCGCAGCGTGTCGCTGACGCCGGAAGGCCGCGACCTGCTGGAGGTGGCCTCGCGCGTGGTGGACGAGTTCGACATGGGAGTCACCGAACTGGCGGAGGTCGCGCGGCGCCGCTCGCAGCGGCTGTCGATCGCCGCCCTGCCGTCGCTGGCCGCCATCGTGCTGCCGCAACTGGTCAATCACATACGCGGCGAGCATCCGCGCGCCATCATCAAGATCCATGACGTGATCAACGACACCGCCATGGACCTGCTGCGCATGCGCAAGGTGGATTTCGCCCTGTCCGGGCTGGACGTGGTGCACCGCGACCTGTCGTACACCGAGATCATGCGCGAGCCTTTCGTGCTGCTGGCCTCGCACGACTTCCCGATCCGGCTCGACGATACCGTCTGGCGCGAAGAGGCGCTGGAAGCCCTGCCCGTGATTTCCATGCCGCGCGGCACCGGCTCGCGGCTGTGCGTGGACATGGCCTTCATGAAACAGGGCCGGCAGTTCCGCCCCTTCCTGGAGATCCAGGGCCTGTCGACCATCGGCAAATTCGTGCAGCGCGGCAGCGGCATCGCCATCCTGCCGCGCTCGGCGGCGCAACTGGTGCTCGACGGCGCGCTCTACATCATTGCGCTGCAGGGCGCGCCGCAACGCACCATTGGCGTGATCACACGCCACGAGTCCGGCCTGTCGGACCTGGCCCAGAAGGCCATCGAATGGATCCGCCGGCACGCGCCGGCCGCGACCGGCGCGGGCGGCCCGCCGCCCGGCTGAGGGGCGGCGGCCTGGCGCGCGCGGCTGGCCTTATACCTGCGCCAGCGCCTGCTCCAGGTCGGCGATCAGGTCGTCGATATGCTCGATGCCGATCGACAGGCGCACCGTTTCCTCGCGCACACCGGCCTTTTCGAGCTCTTCGGGATTGAGCTGGCGGTGCGTGGTGGACGCCGGGTGGGTGGCCAGCGACTTGGCGTCGCCGATGTTCACCAGGCGGGTGAACAGCTGCAAGGCGTCCTGGAAGCGCGCGCCGGCCTCGCGGCCGCCCTTCACGCCGAAAGTGAACAGGCCGGGGGCCTTGCCGCCCATGTACTTGCGCACCAGCGCATGGTCGGCATGGTCGGGCAGGCCGGCGTAGTTGACCCACTCCACCTTGGGATGCTCGCGCAGGAAGCCGGCCACCTTGACCGAGTTCTCGACGATGCGGTCCACCCGCAGCGCCAGCGTCTCGATGCCCTGCAGGATCTGGAAGGCGTTGAACGGCGAGATGGCCGCGCCGGTATTGCGCAGCGGCACCACGCGGGCGCGGCCGATGTAGGCCGCCGCGCCGAACGCCTCGGTGTAGACCACGCCGTGGTAGCTCACGTCGGGCTCGTTCAGGCGCTTGAAGCGCGCCTTGTGCTCGGCCCAGGGGAATTTGCCCGAATCGATGATGGCCCCGCCCAGGCTGGTGCCGTGGCCGCCCAGGTACTTGGTGAGCGACTGCACCACGATGTCGGCGCCATGCTCGATGGGGCGCAGCAGGTAGGGCGACGGCACCGTGTTGTCGACGATCAGCGGCACGCCATGGCGATGCGCGATCTCGGCCAGCGCGGCGATGTCGGTGACGTTGCCCAGCGGGTTGCCCACCGACTCGGCGAAAATGGCCTTGGTGCGCTCGTCGATCAGCGCCTCGAACGACGCCAGGTTGCGCGGATCGGCGAACCGGGTCGAGATGCCGTACTGCGGCAACGTGTGGGCGAACAGGTTGTACGTGCCGCCATACAGCGTGCTGGACGACACGATGTTGTCGCCCGCCTCCGCGATGGTCAGGATGGCGTAGGTCACCGCCGCCTGGCCGGAGGCCAGCGCCAGCGCGGCCACGCCGCCTTCCAGCGCCGCCACGCGCTGTTCCAGCACGTCGGTGGTGGGATTCATGATGCGGGTGTAGATATTGCCCGGCACCTTCAGGTCGAACAGGTCCGCGCCATGCTGCGTATCGTCGAACGCATAGGCCACGGTCTGGTAGATCGGCACCGCCACGGCGCGCGTGGTCGGATCGGGCCGGTAGCCCCCATGTACGGCGATGGTCTCCAGCCGCCAGCCGGGTTGCTTCGGTTCGCTCATTCTTGCTCCTCGGGATCGATGGTGTGTGTGTCGGGGTCGTGTCCGGGCCCCTTCCGCGCGGAAGCGGCCCCTTGTCTCGTGTCCGGGCGCCCGGTGGCAGGCGCACGTAACCATACCCCACAATGCCGGCAACCGCCCGGTTTTCGGCGGCCCGGCCGGCCGGCGCGCCTGCTCTAGCCGGCGCGCGGCGCGCGGGCCGCGCGGGCGCCGCGCCCGGCCGGCCGGGGCTGCTCGGGCGCACCCTGGACGAACAGCTCGCGCAGCGCCGCGGTAAAGCGCAGGGTGGCGCGCGACCGCGGGCGATCCTTGGGGTAGATCAGGCACAGGCGCAGCTCCACCCGGGGGCGGAACGGCCGGAACACCACGTCGGGAAAGGCATACTGGTTCACCGCGGCCAGGTCCACCAGGCCGATGCCGACGTGCTCGGCCGCCATCAGGCAGGCCGCCAGCGATGAGTTCACCTCCACCGACACCTCGGGCACGGGCAGGCCCCGCGCTTCGCACGCCTGCTTGACCGCCACGCCGATGCGGGTGGTGCGGCCGGTGGACACCACCGCCGCCGATGCCAGGTCATCCGGCCCCAGCGTCTTGCGCCGGGCCAGGGGCGCTTCGCGGTGCAGGGCGCAGACCACGTCCGAGCCCGCCAGGTCCTCCACGATCACGCCCGGATCCGTCACCGGCCCGTAGACCAGCCCGACATCGACTTCGCGCCGCTCCACCCGCTCGATGGCGATGACGGTGGGCAACGACTGGATGGTGACCTGGGTGCCGCCGCCATGGGCCTTGAGCCGCGCGATCGCGCGGGCCAGGTACACGTTGACCAGCGTGGGCGAGGCCGCGATGGCCAGCCGCCCGGTGCGTCCGCCCCGCATTTCCTCGACCAGCCGGTTGAGCGTGCCGATGCGGCCGAAGATCTCCTGCACGTCGGGAAACAGGTCATAGGCCTCGGGCGTGGGCTGCAGCCGGCCGCCGATGCGCTCGAACAGCTTCAGGCGCAGCTGCTGTTCGGCATGGCGCAGCACGTTGCTGACCGCCGGCTGCGTCACGTTGAGCAGGTGCGCTGCGCCGGTCACGGACCCCGCCTGCATGATCGCGTAGAAGACTTCGATGTGCCGCAGGTTCATGGCCGGCGCTCCCCTCTCATCCCATCAGTTTGAGTGATAGAGTACCCAAAAATATTCATTGGCCACAAATACCCTGCGCGCCCAGAATTCGTTCGAACCCCAGCCAAACGAGGACGGACGAATGAACACCCCGAACCCGGCGCGCCTGCAGACGCGCCCCCTTACCCAGCACGGACTGGGCATCGAAGTGCGCGGCGTCGATCTCGGCGCCGAGCTCCCCGCGGAACTGGCCGAAACGCTGCGCGCGCTGTGGAGCGAACATGCGGTCCTGGTGGTGCGCGACCAGCAACTGGACCCGCCCGGCTTCCTGCGGGCGGCCGGCATCTTCGGCGAGATCCTGCCCCAGCAGCTGGGCAAGTTCTCCCTGCCCGACTACCCGCTGGTGGGCACCATCTCCAGCCGCGACCTGCCGATCCGCGACGGCAAGCTGCACGTGCGCGGCGAGAACTACCACACCGATCACTCGAACTTCCGCGAGCCGCCGATGGGCACGATGCTGCACGCCATCGAGCTGCCCTCGCACGGCGGCGACACCCAGTTCGTCGATGTGCGCGCCGCCTACGACGACCTGCCCGAGCAGACCAAGGCGCGTATCGCGCCGCTGCGCTCGGAGCACGTCTACGAGAGCAGCCGCAGCCCGCGCAAGATGGCGGCGCTGACGCCGCAGCAGCGCGCCGAGGCCGCCTCGTCGAACCAGCCGCTGGTGATCGTGCACCCGGTCAGCGGCCGCCCCGCGCTGTATCTGAACACCGGCCGCATGGAAGGCGTCGACGGGCTGCCCGAAGATGAAGGTTTCGCGCTGATCAACATGCTGTATGAACATGCCACCCAGCCGCGCTACGAGTACCGCCACCAATGGCGCAAGGGCGATTTCGTGCTGTGGGACAACCGCAGCGTCATGCACCAGGCCAACGCCGACTTCGACCCGCAGGAGTTCCGCTTCCTCTATCGCCTGATGCTCAAGGGCGACGCGCTCAAGGGGCTGCAATGAGCGCCGCCCGCGAACGGCCCTTGCGCATCGGCGCGGGCGCCAGCTTCGCCGACGACCGGATCGCGCCGGCGGTGGAGCTGGCCGAGCGCGGCGAACTGGACTACCTGGCGTTCGAGTGCCTGGCCGAGCGCACCGTGGCGCGGGAAAACCAGTCGCGGCTGAAGAACCCCAGCCTGGGCTACACGCCCAGGCTGATGGACCGGATGAGCCAGGTGCTGCCGGTGGCGCTGCGCAAGGGCGTGAAAATCATCACCAACATGGGCGCGGCCAATCCCATCGCGGCGGTCGAACTGGTGCACGAATTCGCGCGCGCCCAGCCGCTCGGCCCGCTGCACTCGGCCGCCGTGCTGGGCGACGACGTCACCGAGCAGTTGCGCGGCCAGCCCGGCCTGCCTCTACTGGAATCCGGCGCGCCGCTGGAGGAACTGCTGCCGCGCATGGTCAGCGCCAACGCCTACCTGGGCGCCGACGTGATCGTGCGGGCGCTGGCGACCGGCGCCCAGTTGGTGGTGACCGGGCGCGTGGCCGACCCCTCCCTGTACCTGGCCGCCGCCATGCACCACTACGGCTGGTCGTACACCGATTGGGCGCGCCTGGCGGCGGGCACGGCGGCCGGCCACCTGCTCGAATGCTGCGCGCAGGTCAGCGGCGGATGCTTCGCCGCGCCGGGCCGCAAGGCGGTGCCCGATCTGGGCCGCCTGGGCTTCCCGTACGTCGACATGCAACCCGACGGCGCGTTCGTCGTCAGCAAGCTGCCAGACAGCGGCGGCCGCGTGGACCTGGCCACCTGCAAGGAACAGCTCATCTACGAAGTGCACGACCCGGCGGCCTACATCACGCCCGACTGCGTGCTGGACATCACCGAACTGGAAATGCGCCAGGAGGGCGAGAACCGGGTGCGCATCTCGGGCGCCCGGGCGCGCCCGCGCACCGACACCTACAAGGTGACCGTCGGCTACACCGACGGATACATCGGCGAAGGGCAGATTTCCTATGCCGGCATCGACGCCGTCGCGCGCGCCGAAATGGCCGCGGCCGCCGTGCGCCAGCGCCTGGACGACGCCGGCCATCGCTATGGCGAGATGCGCATCGACCTGATCGGCATCGACAGCCTGCACGCCCGGCGCACCCTGGACGCCGATCCGTACGAAGTGCGGCTGCGCATCGCCGCCCGCACGGCCGACCGCAAGGCGGCCGAGGCGGTCGGTTTCGAGACCCGCGCGCTGCATGTCAACGGCCCGGCCGGCGGCGCCGGCGGTTCGGACCCGGTGGTCAGGGAAGTGCTGGCCGTGCAATCGGTCCTTATCCCGCGCGGCCAGGTCGATCCCCAAGTCACCATCCGGGAGTTCCGCACATGATGCGCGTCCATGACCTGGCCCATGGACGGGCCGGCGACAAAGGCAATACGTCCAATATCTCCGTCATCGCCTTCGACGAGGCCGGCTGGCGGATCCTGCGCGAGCAGCTGACCGAGGCGGTCGTCGCGCGGGCCTTCGCCCACGTGGCCACCGGCCCCGTGATCCGCTACGAGCTGCCGCGCCTGCAGGCGCTCAACTTCGTCATCCAAGGCGCGCTGGGCGGCGGCGTGACGCGCTCGCTGGCGCAGGACGCGCACGGCAAGTCGCTGTCGTCGCTGATGATGACCATCGAACTGCCGGGAACGCCATGAGCCAGCCGACCACCTATACCGTCGCATTCATGGACGTGCTGGCCCCGGCGGTGCAGCGCGTGATCCTGTCGGTGTTCCGGCCGCCCTTCGAGGTGCGGTTCGCGGCCAATTACGACGACCGGCACCAGCTGGCGCTGTGCCGGGAAGCGGACTTCCTGGTGCCCGGCTGGGCGCGGCTGACCGCCGGCATGCTGGAGACCGCCACGCGCGTGCGCGCGGTGCACAAATGGGGCATAGGCGTGGACCGCATCGACGTCGACGCGGCGCGGCGGCTGGGCATTCCGCTGGCCATCACCGCGGGCTCGAACGCCGGCCCGGTCGCCGAACTGGCGGTGGCGCTGATTCTCGGGGTGTATCGGCGGCTTTACTACGTCAACCGCGAAATGCGCGCCGGACAGTGGCCCAAGGCGGAAATGCGCGAATCCTGCTTCCAGATACACCGCAAGACCATCGGACTGGTGGGGTTCGGCAACATCGGCCGCAAGCTGGCCCGCCGCCTGTCGGGCTTCGAGCCCGAGGCCATCCTGTACTGCGACCAGCAGGCCGCCCCCGCCGAAGTGGAACGGGCGCTGGGCGCGCGCCGGGTCGAGCTGCCCGAGCTGCTGGCCGCCAGCGACATCGTCAGCCTGCACCTGCCCTACACCGCCAGCACCCGGCACCTGATCGACGCCGCCGCGCTGCAGCACATGAAGAAAGGCGCGGTGCTCATCAATACGGCGCGCGGCGAACTGGTCGACGAAGCGGCGCTGGCCCAGGCGCTGCAACGCGGCCACCTGCTGGGCGCCGGCCTGGACGCCTTCGACCCCGAACCGCCCGACCCGGCCAATCCGCTGCTGGCGCTGGACCAGGTGGTCGTCACGCCGCATGCCGGCGGCGGCGTGTTCGACAACGTCGCGCCGGTGGCGGCCCACGTGCTGGGCAACCTGGAAAGATTCGTCGCCGGCCAGCCCCTGCCCGCGCAGGACCTGATCGTCTCTGAAGACCGGAGGAAACCATGAGCACCGCCCCCACGCCCGATGCGCCGGTGGCGCTGGACAATCCGCTGATGGCGCGCCTGCGCGCCGGCGGCCTGGGCCTGTCCATGATCGTCAAGCAGGTGCAAAGCGTCGATATCGCCATCGCCGCGCACTCGGCCGGCTACGACGCCATCAACATCGACCTGGAGCACTCGGTGATTCCCGAGTCGGCCGCCGCGCAGATCTGCCTGATGGCGCAGCGCATGGGCGTCACGCCGCTGGTGCGCGTGCCGACCCACGACGCGCACGCCATCAACCGCATCCTGGACGCCGGCGCCCAGGGCATCGTGGCGCCGCACGTCGAATCGGCCGACCAGGCGCGCCAGGTGGCGCGCGCGGCGCGCTTCGCGCCCGCCGGCGAGCGCTCGGTCTCCAGCAGCTGGCCGCAGCTGGGCTACCGCAAATACCCCGCCGCCACCGCGCGCAAGCTGCTCGACGACGCCACCACGGTCATCGTCATGCTGGAATCCCCGCAGGCCATCGAACAGGCCGACGCGATCGCCGCGGTGCCGGGCGTGGACATCCTGCACGTGGGCACCTCGGACCTGTGCGACGCGCTGGGCATCCCCGGCCAGTTCGACCATCCGCGCATCGCCGAATGCGTGGCGCGGGTAACGCGGGCCTGCCAGCGCCACGGCCTGGCGGCGGGCTGCGGCGGGCTGGGCAACAACCCCGAGGTCATGGAATCCATGCTGGCGCTGGGCGTACGCTTCCTGACCGGCGGCAACGAATGGGCTTTCATGATGACCGAGGCGACGCGGCGCGCGCGCATGCTGCGCGCGCTGCGCCTGCCGGCCGCGTGACGGCGATCGGCGACACAATCAGACTACACAAGGAGCTGGCATGCGAGTAGTGGCTGAAGATCTGTGGTTCCCGGAAGGTCCGGTGTGGGTGGGCGATGGCAGCCTGCTGGTGGTGGAGATCCGGCGCAAGACCCTGACGCGCATTTTCCCGGATGGCCGCAAGCACATCGTGGCCGAACTGGGCGGCGGCCCCAATGGCGCGGCGATGGGGCCCGACGGGTATTGCTACGTCGCCAACAACGGCGGCTTCGCTTTCCGGCAACGCGAGGATGGCCGCTGGGTCACCAGCGGCACGCCCGAGGACTACCGCACCGGACGCATCGAACGCGTCGATATCGAGACCGGCAAGGTCGAAGTCCTGTACGACAGGATAGACGGGCGCAACATCCGCGGGCCCAACGACCTGGTGATCGACGCCGCCGGCGGCATCTGGTTCACCGACCCGGGCAAGACGCGCCATCGCGACTGGGACCGCGGCAGCATCTGCTACGCCGCCATCGACGGCTCGCACATCGAGGAGAAGGTCTTCCCCATCCACAAGCCCAACGGCATCGGCCTGTCGCCCGACGGCCAGACCCTGTACGTGGCCGAAACCGAGACCGCCCGCCTGTGGGCCTGGGACCTGGCCGGCCCCGGCCGGCTCGCCGCGCCCGCCGCCGCCTCGCCTGCCTCGCCGCACGGCAGCCGGCTGGCGTACGCCAGCCCGGTCTACCAGCGTTTCGACTCGCTGGCGGTGCAGGCCGATGGCGCGGTCGCGATCGGCACGCTGGACCGCGGCGGAATCACCACGGTACGGCCGGATGGCTCGGCCAGCTTCGTCCCGGTCGCGGGCGACACCCACATCACCAACCTGTGCTTCGGCGGCGAGGGCATGCGCAAGGCCTATGTGACCCAGTCGTATGCGGGCCGCCTGGTCGAGATCGACTGGGCCAGCCCCGGCCTGCGCCTGTTCGAGATCTGAGCGCGGCGCGGCCCACAATAATTCCGAGAAAACCAGGAGACTACCCATGAAACGCGTTCTCACGACCTTGCTGGCCATGGCGCTGGGCGCCTGTGCCGCCACCTCGGCCCATGCCCAGGCGGAGTACCCCGCCAAGCCGGTGCGGGTGCTGGTCGGCTACGCCCCCGGCGGCGCCGCCGACCTGCATGCCCGCCTCATCGCCGAAGGGCTGCAGAAGCAGCTGGGCCAGCCGTTCATCGTCGAGAACCGCCAGGGCGCGGCCGGCGTACTGGCGGCGCAGGCCCTCAAGGCCCAGCCGGCCGACGGCTACACGCTGATGGTGGCGACCTCGGGGGCCATGGCGATCCCGCAGAACTTCCAGACGCTGCCCTACGATCCCCTGACCGACTTCATCCCGGTCGCCCAGGCCATCGCCAACGACCTGGTGATGATCGTCAACAACCGCTCGCCCGCCCACAACGCCGACGAGTTCATCAAGCTGGTCAAGAGCGAGAACGGCCATTACAGCTATGGGGTGTCGGGCCACGGCTCGATCACCCACATCGCCGGCGAGCGCCTGAAGCGGGAGCTGGGCATCGACATGCAGGTCATCCCCTACCGGGGCGACTCCATGGCGTTCGCCGACACGATGGGCGGCTCGGTTCCGGCCTCGCTGGTGGCCATGCCCTCGGTGGCCCAGGCCGTCAAGGCGGGCCAGGTGCGCGCCCTGTTCGTCACCGGGTCCAAGCGCCTGGCGCCCTTCCCCGACCTGCCCACCCTGGTCGAACTGGGCCATCCGGACTTCGTCATGAGTTCGTGGATCGCCCTGTTCGCGCCGGCCGGCACCCCCGCGCCCGTGGTCAAGAAACTGTCGGACGCGGTGGGCCGCATCATGGCCGACCCGGAGCTGGTCAAGTCGCTCGAAAGCACCGGCGCGCGCGTCGAGTACCGCGACCAGGCCAGCTTCGAGAAGTTCTTCCGCCAGGACGTGGACAACTTCGCGCGCATCATCCGCGACGCGAAGATCACCGCCAAGTAAGGACGCGCGGCCGCCCGCGCCGGGCGGCCTACTTCAGGTAGCGGGCCTCGATCTCGCGCATGTGCGCATCGCCCTGCAGGGCGATGATCTCCTTGACCGTGGGCAGGCCGCCATCGGCCTGGCCGATGCCCTGGTCGCGGCGGATCTGCGCGAAGACCTCGCGCATGGCGCCCACGGCGGCGCGGATGGCGTGGTTGCCGTAGATGACCACGCCCACCTTGCCCAGCGCGGCGATATCCCGCTCGCCCAGCTGCGGGTACGCGGTGGGCACCAGCACCAGCGGCTTGCGGCCCGGCCAGGCGGCGACGAAGGCCAGGATCTCGTCGGGCGTCTTCTGCTTGGAGTGGATGAGAATGGCGTCCGCGCCGGCTTCCTCATAGGCCAGGCCGCGCCGGATCGCCTCGTCCTGGCCCTGGCCCGCGATCAGCGCCTCGACCCGCGCGATCACGACGAAGTCGGGGTCCTTGCGCGCGGCCACGGCGGCGGCGACCTTGCCCTGGAACTCCTCGATGCGCACCAGTTCCTGGCGGCCCTCGGCGCGCAGGCTGGTGTCCTTGGGAAAGGTCTTGTCCTCCATGACGATGGCCGAGGCGCCGGCCGCCTCGTACTGCGGCACCACGTAATGCACGTTGACCGCATTGCCGAAGCCGGTATCGATGTCGGCGATCAGCGGAATGGACACGGTCGCGGCGATGGCGCGCATCATTTCCAGGTGCGTGCCCATGGAAAGAATATTGGCGTCCGGCACGGCGTAGCTGGCCGACAGCTCGAAGCCGCTGCCCCAGATGCCGCCGAATCCGGCCTCCTCGGCCAGCCGGGCCGACAACGGATTGTGCGCGGCCATGGCCGTGAAGAGCTGGCCGCTTTCGAGCGCGGCGCGTAGGGTTCGATTCTTGGTCACTGCGAAACTCCGTCGGTCATTGGGAAAGGACTGCCGCGGCGCTCAGGACAGCCGGGCGCACGCCGCCGCGATGCGCGCCATGGCCTCGGCCAATTGCTCGTCCGACGCCGCGTACGAGACGCGGAAATGCCCGGAAAGGCCGAACGCCGAGCCGGGCACGATGGCCACCCCGGCCTCGCGCAGCAGATAGAGCGCGAAATCCAGGTCGGTGGAAACCAGCGTGCCCGAGGCGTCGCGCCGGCCCAGCAGGGCCTGGCAGCCTGGAAAGGCGTAGAACGCGCCCGGCGGCAGGTCGCAGGCCAGGCCCTCGATGGCGTTGAGCCGCTCCACCACGCTGTCGCGGCGGCGGCGGAAGGCGGCGACGAAGGCCGGCAGGAAATCCATGGGGCCGTCGAGCGCCGCGATCGACGCCGCCTGGCTGATCGAACTGGTGTGCGAGGTGGACTGCGACTGCACCAGGTTCATGGCCTTGATCAGCGCGGCCGGCCCCGCGCCGAACCCCACCCGCCAGCCGGTCATGGCATAGGCCTTGGACACGCCGTTGATGGTCAGGGTGCGGGCGGCCAGCTCCGGCGCGATCGCCGCGGGCGTGGCGAACGGCGTGTCGTCGTAGCGGATCTTCTCGTAGATGTCGTCCGCCATGATCCAGACCTGCGGATGGCGCGCCAGCACCTCGGCCAGGGCGGCCAGCTCCTCGGCCGAGTACACCGCCCCGCTGGGATTGGACGGCGAATTCAGCATCAGCCACTTGGTGCGCGGGGTGATGGACTCCTCCAGCTGGCGGGGGCTCAGCTTGAAGCCGCTGGAGGCGCCGCAGCGCACGATGACCGGCTGCCCGCCGGCCAGCAGGACCATCTCCGGATAGGACACCCAGGCCGGCGTGGGCACCACCACCTCGTCGCCGGGGTTGATGGTCGCCTGCAGCGCGTTGTAGAGAATCTGCTTGGCGCCGCACCCGACCAGGATCTGCTCGGGGGAATACGCCAGGCCGTTGTCGCGCTCGAACTTGCGCGCGACCGCCTCGCGCAGCGCCAGCGTGCCCGCCACCTCCGTATAGCGCGACTCGCCCTGGTCGATGGCCGCCTTGGCGGCTTCGCGCACGTGCTCGGGCGTGGGGAAGTCCGGCTCGCCCTGGCTCAGCGCGATGACGTCGCGCCCCTCCTGCCGCAGCTGGTTGGCCAGCCGCGTCATCTCCTTGGTGGCCGAGGGCTTGGCGCCCAGCACGCGTTCGGCGAGAAAGCCGCGCCGGGTCTGTTCATTTGAGCTCATTCGATGGTTCCTACCTTCAGTTTGAATATCCCGCGCGCGATGGCCAGCGGCACGAAAATGGTCACCAGCAGGACCAGGCTGTAGGCGCACGCCAGCGCCAGCCGGCCGCTGTCGACCTGCTGGAATATCTCGATCGGCATGGTGTTCATCCCGCCGAAATACAGCACCACGGTGGCCGACAGCTCGGACAGCGTGGTGACCCACATGAGGACCGCCGCCGCGACCACCGCCGGCATGATGACCGGCAGCACGACCTTGAAGAAGCTGCGTATCGGGCCCACGCCCAGGCTCATGGACGCCTCCTCGATCGAATCGCGCAGGTTGTGCAGCGGGCCGACGGCGGCGCGCACGCTGGTGGGCACCCGCCGCAGGAAATACGCCAGCGCCATGATGACCCAGGTGCCGGTGAGCACCAGCCACCCCGTGTTGAACGAATTGATCATGGCAATGCCGAGCACGGTTCCCGCGATCGTCAGGGGCAGCATCACCAGCAGGTCCAGCGCATGCGTGAGCGCGGCGCGCCGCTTGACGATCAGGTAGGCCGACACCACCGAGAACAGCACGCCGGCGACCGTGGCGATGGAAGCCAGGAACAGCGAGTTGTAGAGCGGCTCGGGCGCGCGCACCAGCGCATGGCGCAAGTGATCGAGCGTGAAGCCGCCGTAGCGCAGCACCGGACCGATGGACGGCGTGAAGGCCGTCACCACCACCACGACGGCCGGCAGCAGCGACAGGGCCACCACGATGAACACCGACCCGGTCGCCAGCAGGGCGCGCCAGCCGCGCACCGGCCGCGCCACCGGGCTGCGTCCGGCCTCCATCTGGAACTGCCGGCGCTCGACCACCAGCTTCTGGATCAGCAGCATGCCGGCGCCCAGGAACACCAGCAGCGAAGCCATGGTCGTCTGCATCTGCGGGTTGCCGCCCATCTCGCTGACGAACTCGTTGTACGCCTTGACCGCGAGCACGGGCGTGCGCGCCCCCAGGATGGCGGGCACCCCGAAGCTGCCGATCACGTGCGTGAACACCATCAGCGCGCCCGCGAAGATGGAGGGCATCAGCAGCGGGAAGGTGACGCCGCGCAACACCCGCCACTCGGGCCGGCCCAGGCTGAGCGCGGCTTCCTCGAGGTTGCGGTCCATGGACTTCATGCCCACCAGTACCGCGACGAAGGCGTACACGTAGTTGTTGAGCGTCATCACATAGACCAGCCCCCACCACGAGTAGAGCGCCGGCAGCTGGATGCCCAGCGGCTCGAGCCAGCCATTGAGCAGGCCCTGCCGGCCCAGTATCAGCACCCACGACGCGGCCACGACCACGTCGGGAATGACCAGCGTCACCAGCGGCAAGGCGGTCACCAGGCCGGCCAGCGGAAAGCTGCAGCGCGCCACCACCACGGCCAGGCTGCCGCCCACCAGCATCGAGGTCGCGGTGACCGCCACGCCCAGGATCAGGGTGTTGACGAACACCTCGCGGTAGGCGGGCTCGGAGAAGAACCGGATGTAGCCGGCCAGGCCCACGCTGCCGTCGGCGGCGACGAACGACTTGGCCAGCATCGACACCAGCGGCCAGACCAGGAATACGCCCAGCAGGCCGATGGCCAGCACCGCGACCGTCAGCCAGGCGGGATCTCTGCGCAAGGTACCCAGCATCATGACGCGTCCACGATATGCGAATGCAGCGGAATCCCGACGCTGACGGCCTGGCCGCGGGCGTAGGACGGCTCATGCGGGCGCACGCGGGCCTCGACCCTGAGCAGGCCGGCGGCGGTGCGCACCGCGTAGCCGGTCACGCTGCCGCGGAATTCGACATGCTCGACCACGCCCGGGAAATGCCCTTCCCCGGCGCAGCCCGCCTCGGCCAGCGTCAGATCCTCGCGCCGCACCGCCAGCAGCGCGCCGGCGCGCCAGGCGACCGCGCTGCGCGTGCGCACCACGCCCGCGCCGGTGGCCAGGCGGCGGGGTTCGCCGGGTTCGGAGGCCAGCTCGCGCTCGATGGCGATCAGGTTGGCGCTGCCGACGAAGTCGGCCACGAAACTGCTGCCGGGCGTCGTGTATATCTCGCGCGGCTCGCCCACCTGCATGACGCGGCCGCGATCCATCACCGCGATGAAATCGGACATGGCCAGCGCTTCCTCCTGGTCGTGCGTGACGAACACGGTCGTGATGCCCGCCTCGACCTGCAGCCCGCGGATCAGGCCGCGCAGTTCGGCGCGCAGCTTCACGTCCAGGGCCGACAGCGGTTCGTCCAGCAACAGCAGCCGGGGCTCGATCACCAGCGCGCGCGCCATCGCGACGCGCTGGCGCTGCCCTCCCGACAGCTGGGCCGGCGAGCGCTGCGCGAACGCCGCCAGCCCGACGCGCTCGAGCATCGCCATGGCGCGCTCGCGCGCCTGCGGCGCCGGCACGTTGCGCGCGGCCAGCCCGTAGCAGACGTTGGTCAGCACCGAGCGGTCGGGAAACAGCGCATAGTCCTGGAACACCATGCCCACGTCGCGCCGGTAGACCGGAATGTGGGTCACGTCGGTGTCGCCGAACAGGATGCGCCCGTCGTTGGGGCGTATGAACCCGGCCAGCATGCGCAGCAGCGTCGTCTTGCCGCAGCCCGACGGACCCAGCAGCGTGAAGAACTTGCCGCTGGGCAAAGTCAGGTCCAGGTTCTCGAACAGCGTCTGCTCGCCGTAGCGTTGATGGATGGCTTGGAAAGATACTTGCATCGCGTACCCTGGTCGATGCGCCGCGCTCAGCGGGCGTTGGCAAGCTGGCGCCATTCGGCGATGAAGGCGACCCGCTCGCTGCCCATCCGGGCGTTGTCCAGCTCGACGATCTTGATATCCGACATGGCCGGGATGTCGGCGTACTTGCCCACGTCGATGTCGCCGCGCAGGGGCCGCCGATAGGCGCTCTTGAACACCTCGGTCTGGGTCGGCGCCGAGGCCAGGTACTCGTACAGCTTGCGCGCCGCCTCGGGGTTCTTGCCGCCCTTGATCAGCGCCATGCCCTCGGGCGAGAGAAACGTGCCTTCGCGCGGATACACCAGGCGGATCTCCTTCAGGCCGCCCGCCACGTACTCGTAGCCCGCGTACTCCATGGTGACCGCCACCGCGAATTCGCCCTTGGCCACGCCTTCGTAGGCGGCCGAGGTGGTGCCGACGATGACCGCGTTGCGCGCCACCTTGGCCAGCATGTCCTTGCCCAGCAGTTCCCGCAGGCCATAGAGCGCCACGAACGAGGCGCTGCTGCGCTCCGGGTCCGGAATGACGATCTTGCCCTTCCAGGCCGGATCGGCCAGGTCGGCCCAGCCCTGCGGGGCCTTGCCGCCCGGCGCCTGGCGCAGGTTGGTCATGAGCACGGTGACATGGGTATTGGTGCCCAGCCAGAGCCCGTCGGCCTGCCGGTACGCGGCGGGCACGGCGGCCGCCTCGGGCGACTGGTAAGGCGCGAACATGTCGCGGAATTCGCTGATCGTCGACAGGCCGCCGGACCAGAAAATATCGCCCAGCGGATTGGCCGCCTCGGCCTTGATGCGCTGCATCAGGGCGCCCGTGCCGGCGCGCACCACCGACACCTTGATGTCCGGATGCGCCTTGGCGAAGCCGTCGATGACGCCGTTCACCGTTTCCACGTTGTTGGATGAATAGAGCACGACCTCCGCGGCCAGCGCCATGCGCGCGCAGGCCGGCAGGATCATCAGGAATACGAATATCCGAAACAGTGCGAGTGGCATGTTTTTTTCCCCTTGTTGGCTGTTGGAATACGTTCGCCTATGATTGACGACCGCGCTCGCGGCGGCAAGACGCTGGCGATGCCCGCCATGCGCCTGCCTGATGCGCCGATCAGTATTTCTAATAATGAAAACTGCCAATCCGCCCTTGGTCTCGCTGCGCGCCTTCGTGGCCGTGGCGCGCCACGAGAGTTTCACGCAGGCCGCCGGCACCCTGGGCATCACCCAGGGCGCGGTCAGCCACCACGTCGCGACGCTGGAGGCGTATGCGGACTGCCGGCTGTTCGACCGCCGGGGCTCGACGGTGGCGCTGACGCCGGCCGGCCTGCAGCTCTACGAGGCGGTCAAGGACGCCATGTCCACCATCGAGCTGACCATGCAGTTGCTGGTGCAGCGCGGCCACCGGCACGACCGCCTCAAGGTGCGCACCTCCATGCCCAGCTTCGCCATGACGCTGGTGGTGCCGCACCTGGGCACGTACTCGGCGGCGCACGGCGTGCAGGTCGACCTGATCACGTCGCTGGCGCCGCCGCAGCCGCAGGACGAATTCGACGTGCTGATCTCGCGCGACCTCAGCCTGCCGGGCACCGAAAGCTGGGAGCTGGCGCGCGAGGAACTGATCTGCGTGGGCGCGCCGGCCCTGGCCGACGCGCACCGCGAACAATCGGCCCGGCACTGGCCCATGGTGGCGGCGCGCTCGCGCCCGGACCTCATCGCGACCTGGGCGCTGGTGCACGACATCGCGCCCGACGCCATCAACGTGGTCGCCACGTACGACCATCTGTTCCTGGCCGTGACTTCGGCGATCGGCGGCACGGGCTTCCTGGTCGCGCCGCAGCTGCTGGTGCTGGACCACCTGGGCGCCGGTACGCTGGTGCCCTCGGCCGATCCCCCGATCGCCTCGGGCGCCAGCTACGTGGCCTACGTCAACGCCCACAGCACGCACGTGCAGCAGGCCCGCCAGTTCTGCCGCTGGCTGAAGAACACGCTGCGCAACCGCGGCAGGGCGCCGGCCTAGGCCGGCGCCCCTAGCGCACGGTGAGCACGCCGCGCTCGGCCAGCGCCCGCACGCCGGCCTCGTCCATGCGCAGCAGGCCGCACAGGACTTCGCGGGTATGCTGGCCCAGCGCCGGCGCGGCGTGGCGGTAAGCCACCGCCGAGGCGGAGAACTTCACCGGGTTGGCCACGCCAGCCACCGGATTGCCGTCGCCGTCCGGCATCTCGACCCGCATGCCGCGATGCACCAGCTGCGGATGCTCGAACACCTGCTTGTAATTGTTGATGCGGCCGTTCGGTATGCCGTGCTCGGTCAGCCGCGCCAGCCAGTGCGCCGCCGGCTCGGTGGCGAAGGTGCGCGCGATCTCCGGCATCAACGCGTCGCGGTGCACGATGCGGCCGCTGCCGGTCGCGTAGCGCGCATCCGCCGCCAGGTCCGGCCGACCCAGCGCGGCGCAGAAGCGCCGCCACTGCGCGTCGTTGCCCGCGGCCACGATGACGTGGCCGTCGCTGGCGGCCAGCACTTCGTACGGCACCAGGGTGGGATGCGCATTGCCGTAGCGCGGCGGCACAGCGCCGGTCGCCACGTGGTTGAACGCCAGATTGGCGCCGAACGCCGCCATGCAATCGAGCAGCGCGACATCGATGTATTGGCCGACGCCGATGGCGGTCCGCCGCTGCAGCGCGGCCAGCACGGCGCTGGACGCGTACATGCCGGTCACGATGTCGGCAATGGCCACGCCGACCTTCTGCGGCCCGCCGCCGGGCCGGCCGTCGCGCTCGCCGGTGACGCTCATCAGGCCGCCCTCGCCCTGGAAAATCAGGTCGTATCCGGGGCGCTCGGCGTACGGGCCGGTCTGCCCATAGCCGGTGATCGAGCAATAGACCAGGCGCGGATTCGCGGCCGACAGCGAGGCGTAGTCCAGCCCGTGGCGGGCCAGGTCCCCGACCTTGAAGTTTTCGATCAGCACATCGGCGCGCATGGCCAGCGCGCGCACGATGTCCTGGCCCTCGGCCGTGGATATGTCCACCGACACGGATTCCTTGTTGCGGTTGGCGGCGGCGAAGTAGGTGGAATGGCGCGCCTGCCCTTCCCCTTCCTCGGCGCCGGGCATCCAGGGCGGCCCCCAGCTGCGCGTATCGTCGCCCACGCCGGGTCGCTCGACCTTGATGACCCGCGCGCCGAAATCGGCCAGGATCTGGGTGCACCATGGCCCGGCCAGGATGCGCGTCAGGTCCAGCACCACGATCCCGTCGAGCGCGCCGGCCGAAGACCTCGCGTCATTCGGGCTGGACATTGGCCTCCCTCAGGGTTTCCCCATAGACGACCAGCTGTTCCTTGACGAAGGTCTCCAGTTCCACGGGCGTGGAGCTGGCCGGCAGGAAGTTCTGCCGCGCCAGCTGCTCCTGGATGTCGGCCCGGGCCAGCACCTGCGCCACCGCCTGCGACAGGCGCTCGACCCGCTGCGCCGGCATGCGCGCCGGCCCCTGCAAGGCCGCCCATGACGACACCGAGAACTTGGGAACGCCGGCCTGCGCCATGGTGGGCACATCGGGGAAGGCCGGGCTGCGCGCCGGCAAAGTGGTGGCCAGCATGTGCAGCTTCCCCTGGGCGACATACTGGCCCGCCGTGGTGGGCGTGGCGAACATCACCTGCACCCGGTTGGCGACCAGGTCGGCCACGCCGGCCGGCTCACCCTTGTAGGGCACCTGCATCATGTCCACCTTGGCCAGCGAAAGCATCTGGCCCGTGGCCACGATGCCGGTCGGGTTGCCGGTGGCATAGTTCAGCTTGCCGGGATGGGCGCGGCCGTAGTCCAGCAATTCGGCCAGCGAGCGCGCCGGCACCGTCTCGTTCACGTACAGGAAGAACGAGTAGCGGCCCACCATGGAAATGCGCGAGAAATCGTCGATGGGATGGTAGGGCGGGTTCTTGCGCAACGACGGCACGGCGCAAAAGCCGTTGGTGGACATCAGCAGCGTATAGCCATCGGGCTCGGCCCGCGCCACCTCCACCGCCCCGATCGCGCCGTCGGCGCCGGCGCGGTTCTCCACGATGACCGGCTGGCCCAGCGACTGCGCCAGCCCGCCGGCGATGATGCGCGTCACGGTGTCGGTGGCCGTGCCGGCCGGGAACGGCACCACGATCTTGACCGGCCGGCTGGGATAGGCGCCGTCGGCCCGGGCCACGCCCAACGAGACGGCCATCAGCATCGCCGCGATACCCAGCCCTGTTTTTCCAACCATGGTTGTCTCCTTGTCTTGTTATTGCATCGACCCGCCAACGGCGGACTAGCACCCCCGGAATACCGGCTCGCGCTTTTCCACGAACGCGCTCAGCGCCTCGCGTGAATCCTCCGACTCCTTCAACAGGCACATCGTCTCGACCACGCTTTCCATGGCGCGCCGGTAGTCCAGGTCGTTGGCGCGCATGAAGGCGTCGCGCAGCAGCCGCATCGCCAGCGGCGACTTGCGCGCCAGCCGCCTGGCCAGCGTGCGGGCGCGCTCGAGCACCTGGTCGCGCGGCACCACCTCGTTGACCACGCCCAGCGCCATCATCTCGCGCGCGCTGACGATATCGCCGGTGAACAGCAGCTGCGCCGCCCGGTGGCGCCCGGCCTGGCGGGGCAGGTGCACCAGGTGCATGGCCGGCAGCAGCCCCACGTCGATCTCCGGATAGCCCATCCCGGCCTCCTCGGCGGCGATCACCATGTCGCAGGACACCGCCCAGGTCACGCCGGCGGCGCGCGCGTGTCCGTTGACCGCCGCGATGACCGGCTTGCCCATGCGGTACAGGGCCTCGTGCATCTCGTAGTAGAAGACCTCGATCAGCCGGCGCAACGCCTGGCCGTCGAACTCGAGCGCCACCTTGAGGTCCACGCCGGCGGAAAACACCGTGGGCAGCGCGCTCCTGAGAATGACGGCCCCCGCCGCGTCGTCGTGCCGCGCGCGCTGGTAGGCATCCACCACCTCGCGCGCCAGCTGCATGTCGATCGCATTGACCGGACCGCGGTTCATGGTGATTTCCGCGACCCCTTCCACGACTTCGTACTGCACGAACTGCGCCATCCCGTTCTCCTCTTGCCGCGGCGGCCGGTTCCGGAATGGACCGGCGCGGCGGGAATCGGGACATAATGTCGGCCACGGACCCGCCCTGCGTCCAATATCTTTCCCGGAACGATCGATACGCCACGCGAATGACTACCGGAATAGAACTGCGCCATCTCAAGCACTTCGCCGCGCTCGCGGAGGAACTGCATTTCGGGCGCGCGGCCAGGCTCTGCAATATTTCACAGCCGCCGTTCAGCGTCTCCATCCGCCAGCTGGAAGAGCAGCTGGGCTTCGCGCTGGTCGAGCGCTCCTCGCGCGACGTCCGGCTGACGCCGGCCGGCACCGCGTTCTACGGCGAAGCCTGCAAGGCCCTGTCACAGGTGCGCCAGGCCGCCGACATCGCGGCGCGCGTGCATGGCGGCCTGGACGGCGTGCTGTGCGTGGGGTTTTTCGCATCGATGCTGTACCGCGGCCTGGACCGCGCGGTGGACCGGTTCCGCGCCGCGTATCCCACCGTAGACCTGCAATTGCTGGAGCTCAGCACCTCGGACCAGATCCCGGCCTTGCTGCGCCGGCACATCCATTACGGATTCGTGCACAGCACCCGGCTGCCGGCCGAAATCGCCGCCAGCGAACTGTTGCGCGAGCCCTTCCTGCTGTGCCTGCCCGAGAAGCATCCGGCGCGCCATCGGCGCCGGCAGAAGCTGGCCGACTTCCGCGCCGAGCCCTTCGTGCTGTTCTCCCGCACGTTCTCGCCGTCGTACTACGACCAGGTCGTCGCCCGCTGCCTGGCCGCTGGCTTTCATCCCGACATCAAGCACCAGGTCCGCCACTGGCTGACCGTCGTGGCGTGCGTCTCCAAGGGCATGGGCATCACCCTGGTGCCGCGCGCGCTGTCGCGCGCGGACCTGCCCGGCATACGGTTTTCCGCCATCGAGGACAGCACGGTCGAATCCATCGTGCACGGCGCCTGGCTCAAGGGGGATGGCGACAGCGCCATCGTCCAGGCCTGGCACCGCGTGGTCCGGCAGGAAATCGGCGCCTAGGCGCGGCGCTGCGCTGCCTGGCACGCCTCATGCTGCGCAGCACGACGCAGCCGGCATCCGCCGGTCCCGCGCCGTGCCGTGCGCCAAGCGGGATGCGTCACTGTTCAGACAGGAGATCTCGATGAAGCATTTATCCCAAATCATGACCAAGGAACCCGCCTATCTCACCGACCAGGAGACCGTGCGGCGGGCGGCCGAGCTGATGGCCGACCTGGACGTCGGCGAACTGCCGATCTGCGACGGCCGGAGGCTGGTCGGCGTGGTGACCGACCGCGACATCACGGTGCGCTGCACCGCCAAGGGCGTCGCGCCCGAGAAGGCCAACGTGCGCGAGGCCATGTCCGAGCATCCGGTCTGGTGCTACGAGGACGACAGCGTCGAAGACGCGCGCTCCAAGATGGAGAACAACGGCATACGCCGGGTGATCGTGGTCGACCGCGACAAGCAACTGGTGGGCGTGGTCTCGCTGGGCGACGTGGCGGTCAAGGCGGGCGGCGGCGGCGACACGCTGGCCAGCGTGTCGCAACCGGCCCGCCCCGCGCGCTGACGCGCCTAGCCCTCGTCCGCCAGCCGCCCGGCGTGTTCCAGCGCATCGACGATGGACTGGTACGCCGCCTGGCGGCTGGCCGGGTCCGGGCTGCGCAGCGCGTAGGAGGGATGATAGGAAGCCAGCACGCGATAGTCGCCGCGCGCCAGCTCCCGACCGAGCGAGTGCTTCAGGGTATGCCCACGCTCGCCCATCACGGCGCCAAGCGCGGTCGCGCCCAGCGCGACCACGACGCGCGGCCGCACCGCCGCGAGCTCGCGCTCCAGCCAGTACGCGCAAGCCGCGATCTCGACCTGCGCCGGCGACTTGTGCATGCGCCGCTTGCCGCGCAGCTGCCACTTGAAATGCTTGACCGCGTTGGTCAGGTAGACGGCGTCGCGGCGCAGCCCCGCCTGCGCCATCGCCTTGTCCAGCAGCGCGCCGGCCGGGCCGACGAAAGGCAGGCCGGCCAGGTCCTCTTTGTCGCCGGGCTGCTCGCCCACGAGCATGATGGCCGCGCGGCGCGCGCCCGCGCCCGGCACCGCCTGGGTGGCGTCGCGCCACAGTCCGCAGCGCCGGCACGCCTGCAGCGTGCGTGGCCGCTGATCCGGCCTGATGCCACCGGGCGCGGCGCCTTGCGTGGGTTTGTCGGCCATACCGCCTCCGTCATGCCGCCGGCGAGGCGGCGATGCGGCATGGCGCAGCAAGCCGCGTGCCCGTGGCCGGGCTGCGCGCCGGCTCAGCCGGCGTCCGCCTGCGAGGCCTCGGCCTGCAGCCAATCGGTCAGCGCGCGGATATCCTCGCGCGTGCGCAGTTGCGGGGTGATCCACAGCACCACGGTGCGCCGCCCCTCCAGGAAGCCGAACGGCGCCACCAGCCGGCCCGACGCCAGGTCGTCGGCGACCAGGAAGCGCGGCGCCATGGCCACGCCCAATCCGCAGGCGGCGGCGTGCAGCACCAGGTAGAAATGTTCGAACGACTCGTGTTCGGCCAGCGGCTCGCCGGCCCAGCCCGACAGCGCCGCCCAGTCGGACCAGGCGTCCGGACGCGAGGACGTCGTCAGCAGCCGGGCCGCGCCCAGGTCGGCCAGCGCGCGCAAGGGAACCGAGCTGGCGTATTCCGGGGAACAGACCGGCCCCACCCATTCGCGCATCAACGGCTTGATCACGACGTCCTGCGGCGTGGGCACGACGTTGTTGCGGATCGCCACGTCGATGCCTTCGCGCAGCAGATCCACCGGCCCGTGGTCCGCCGACACGCGCAGGTCGATGTCCGGCCGCATTTTCTTGAAGTTCGCCAGGCGCGGGATCAGCCAGCGCATCATGATGCTGGCCGAGCACGACAGCGACAGCGGACCCGGCCGCAATTGGTTGATGCCGGCCTCTATCAGGCCGAAGGCCGTGCCCAGCGTGGCGGCCAGCCGCGCGCCTTCGGGCGTGGGCTCGATGGCGCGCGGCATGCGGCGCAGCAGCTGGATGCCGAACTCCTCTTCGAGCGCCTGGACCTGCTTGCTGATGGCGCTGTGCGTCACCGACAGTTCCTCGGCGGCGCGCGTCATGTTGCCAAGGCGGGCCACCGCTTCGAAGGCCCGCAGGGTTGTAAAGGAAGGAATGCGTGACATGGCAGGAGAGCCGGCGGCGCGCCCGCACCGGCGCGCACAGGATGGAGCTGTGAGTTTAGCGCACATGTCGCCGCGCAAATCTCGTTTGCCGCGCCCCGCGCCGCGCCGGGACAATGGTCGGCATCACGCCCGCGCTCGCGGCGCCGCCCTGTCCGCAACAAGGAAACATCCAAGATGTCCGATCGCTTCGAAGCGACCTATCTGATCGAGACGCCCCACGACGTCGCAAGCGTCGCCCAGGAGCTGGCCGGCGAACAATCCACCGCCACATCCACGCGCATGCCGGGCGAAACCGATGCCCTGATCCGTGATTTCGGCGCCCGCGTCGAGCGCATCGAGGCCTTGCCGCCGGCCGCGGCGCCCAGCCTGCCCGTGCCCCATGCGTCCGGGCAGCCTGTGCACCGGGCGCGCCTGACGCTGTCCTGGCCGCTGCACAACATCGGCGACTCGCTGCCCATGCTGCTTACCACCTTGCTCGGCAACCAGACCGGCATGCGGCGCCTGAGCGGCATCCGGCTCGAACACGTCGCGCTGCCGCGATCCTTCATCGCGGCGCAGCCGCGGCCGGCCTTCGGCATAGCCGGCACGCGCCGCCTGGCCGGCGTGCACGGGCGTGCGCTGATCGGCAGCATCGTCAAGCCCAACATCGGCCTGGCGCCGGAGCAGACGGCGGCCATGGCGCGCCAGCTCGCCGAAGGCGGCGTCGATTTCATCAAGGACGACGAGCTGCTGGCCAATCCTCCCTATTCGCCCGTGGCCCGGCGCGCCGCCCTGGTGCTGCGCGCGCTGGACGAGGCGGCCCAGCGCACCGGCCGGCGCGCCATGTACGCCGTCAACATCACCGACGGGCTGGACGAAATGCGCCGCCATCACGACGCCGTGCTGCAGGCGGGCGGCACCTGCGTCATGGTGAACCTCAACAGCGTCGGCCTGTCCGCCTTGCTGGCGCTGCGCCGCCACAGCCAGCTGCCCATCCATGGCCATCGCGCCGGCTGGGCCATGATGACGCGCTGCCCGGCGCTGGGCATGGATTTCCAGCCGTATCAGCTGCTGCACCGGCTGGCCGGCGCCGATCACCTGCATGTCAGCGGCCTGGGCGGCAAGTTCTGGGAACATGCCGACAGCGTGCTGCAGGCGGCCCACGATTGCCTGACACCGCTGGACACCCAGCCCGGCGCCGCGGACGACCGCGCCCTGCCCGTGTTCTCGGGCGGGTCCACCATCTTCGACGTGGCGCCTACCTACCGTGGCGTGGGCACGACCGACCTGATCTTCGCCTCGGGCGGCGGCATCTTCGGCCACCCCGACGGCCTGGCGGCCGGCTGCGCCAGCCTGCGCCAGGCATGGGAGGCGGCCATCGCCGGGCAGGACTTGCGCGCCTATGCGCAATCGCGCCCGGAACTGACCGCGGCGCTGGCGCGCGGCAAGCCCGTGCGCCCCGCCTGAAGGCGGGCGGCCGGCGCCGCCATGCCGGCGCGCGCCGCTCGCGCTATGCGCGCCATGCCGCGGCGCGCGCGGCATCGACGAAAGCATCGGGCCCGCCGACCTGGCCGCCCTTGAGCATCACCTCGACGCCGTCGAGCCACTGTTGGTCGGAGACCAGCCGGCACAGGCGGCCGCCCTGGCGCGCGATCGCCGCGATGCGCAACGCGTAGGCATCCAGGCCGCGCATGGCCAGGCTGGAGGTATCTCCGCCGGCCAGCACCAGCCGGCGCAGGCCCGCGCGCTGCACGGCCAGGCGCGCCCATTGCGCGAACAACGAGCCGGTCACGGCCGCCACGGAAACCTCGTCCGGCAGGCCCAGGCCGCGCACCTGTCCGATGGCGGGATCGTCGGGCCCCCGGGCCGTGTACACCACCACGCTGCGGCCGGCGCGCAACGCCGCCAGCACGGCCTCGCCCACCTCGCGAGCCAGCATCGGACGGTCCGCTTCCGAGAGGGCGCGCGCCATATCGACGCGAATGCCTTCCCAGCCCGCCGCCAGGGCGCGCGCGATCTGCGCGGCATTCTGCGGCGCGGCGCTGCCCGACAGAACCAGCATGGGTCCGGCATCGAGGATCTGCGCCTGCGCCGCACGCCGCGCCGGCATGGCGCGCGCCAGATGGCGCCCCAGCCCTTCGGCCAGCCCCTGGGCGGCCACGCAGAACAGCGGCTGCGCCGCCGAGATCTCCCACAGCATGGCGGCGATGCGATCCAGGTCGGCATCCTCCAGGGTGTCGAACACGACCATGCCCGGCTGGTCCGTCACGGCCTCGCGCCAGGCCTGCGCCAGCGCCTGGCCGCCCGCGCGCACCGCGCGCCAGTCCACCAGCGCCCCGGCAAGCGCCGTCTGCGCGGCCAGGTGGCGACGCAGGTCGGCCTCGTTCATGGGGGTGGCGGGATGGCGCGACATGGTGGGATGGCGATCCAGCCGGTGGACCGTATCGCCAGCCTGCGCATACAGGGTTCCGAACGCCACATAGCGGCCGAAGGACGGGCAGGCAGGCACCACCGGCACGGGCGCCGCGCCGAAGCATGCGCGTCCGATCTCGATGGCGCGGCCGATGCTGCCCAGGCGCGGCGACGAGTCGAAAGTCGAACAGACCTTGTAGTGCGCCTGGCGCGCGCCCAGCTCGCGAAACAGTGCGAACGCCGGACGCACTTCGTCGTCCATCGCGGCCGGCGCCAGCGAACGGCTTATGCCTGCCACGCCCAGGACGTCCTCGTCGGGCAGATGGCGCCGCGCCTGCCGCAACGTGGGCGTGCGCAGAAACATCAGGGCATTCAGGCCGGCCTCGTGGAAGCCGGCCAGGTGCGCCGTGGCGCCGGTGAAATCGTCGCCGTAGAAGCAGACCGGTCCGCCCTGGCTCATACGCCGTCCACCCCGGCCAGGGCGCGCCAGCTGCGCGCGCCCATCGCCGCGAAGTCGTTCAGGTGGGTGTACAGCATCGATACGCCCTTGCCGGCCCAGGCCGCCAGGTCGCGCTCCTTGACCATGATGCCGGCGCACTTGCCTGCGCGCAGGATGCGGGCCACCGTATCGTCCAGCGCCGCCATGACCTCGGGCCCGCTGTAGTCGCCGCGAAAGCCCATGCTCTTGGACAGGTCCACCACGCCGATGAAATAGCAATCGATATGATCGACCGCCAGGAAGTCATCGAGGCCCGCGACCGCCTGCGCGGACTCGATCTGCACGATCACCGTCTTTGCGTCGAAATCGCGCGGCGCGCAATAGCGGATATCGTCGACCACGCGCGCCGCGGTGGCGGCGTCGTCCAGGCGCGGCACGACCAAGCCGTCCACGCCGCGCATCATGTAGCGTTCGATGGTCCAGGGTTCCGGCGAAGGAATGCGCACCAGCGAGGCCACGCCGCCCAGCCTGGCCGCGCGCGTCATGTCCTCGATGTTCTCGAAGCTGGGGCTGCCCTGCTCGCAATCGAGCATGAAGGCATCCACGCCCAGCGTGCACATGAAGCTGACCAGGCTGCTGCTGGGATGGTCGGGGTTGACCAGCGAAGCCGTCTGGCGGGCGGCCAGCTTGGCCTTGAATGTTGCTGCGGACATAGTTCAACCTGCGATGAAAGGAAGTTTCAGGCCCGATAGGGACGGTCCATGGCCCAGGCGCGCAACACGTGCAGCGCCGGCGCGCCGGGCGCCGCGCCCAGCCGCCGCGCGGCCGCGTTGGCCCGCGAGACCACGCCATCGCGATACGACGACGCCGCTTCGCCGATGCGCGCGCTGGCCGCGGCCACCACGAAAGCGGCGATGCCGCGCTCGTCGAGCGCCGGCAGGCGCGTCAGGCCGGCGTCGTCGGCGCCGCCGCCCGCGTCGTTGAATACCGCGGCATAGGCGTCGGTGCGCAAGGCCATGGCCGGCACGCCGCCCACCAGGCCGCCGTGCGATCCCGTCACCACGATCTGGCCGGCGTCGCCGGGCTCCACCAGCGCGGCCGAGTCCAGCAGCACGATGCGGCGGACCGCGCCAGCCGGTGCATCCTCCGAGCGCGCCTCGCCCAGGGGGGGCGGATCGACACGGCGCAGCGGCGCCCCGCGCAGCAGCTCGGCCGCTTCGGCGCACGGCTGGCCCGCGGCGACGCCGCAGGCGGCGGCCACCGCGTTGGCGTGGCTGATCGTGCCGCGCGCCATCATGTCCTGGGCGTCGCCGATGCGGCACGTCGCGTGCGATACCGTCGCCGCCGCGATGCCCAGCGCCTCCAGGTAGGCCAGCGAGCCTATGCCGGCGCCGTCCTTGCCCACGCCGGCATCGTTGAGTATGACCGCGCGCACGCCGGCGCTGGCCACGGCATAGCCGGGATAACGCCCGCCATGCGAACCGGACACGATGACCGCGCCCGGCGCGGCGTCCGGCAGCTTGGTGGTGGTGGGCGCAAGCAGGACGGCGCCGCGCGGCGCGCCCTCGTCGGCCCGATGCTTGAATTCCGACATGGGTCATGCCTCCTTGCGCGCGGCCGCCACATCGACCCCGCCGTTGCGTTCATAGACGCGCAACACCGTGGTGTCGCTGTTCGGCCCGTCGCCGGCGCCGGCCGCCATGCTGAACACCTGATGCGCCGAGGCGGCGATGGGCACGGGAAAGCGCAGCGCCCGCGCCGCGTCCAGCGCGATCTCCAGGTCTTTCAGGAAGATGTCCACGGTGGACTGCGGCGCATGATCGCCCGCCGCCATGCGCGGCGCGCGCTTCTCGAACTGGCGCGACGCGCCGGCGCTCTGCGAAATCACTTGCACCAGCACATCCGGGTCGACGCCGGCGCGCGCGCCCAGCGCCAGGGCTTCGGCCGTGAGCGCGATATGCGAAGCGGTCAGCAACTGGTTGACCAGCTTGACCGTTGACGCCGCGCCCGCCTCCTCGCCCACCTGGTGGATGACGCTGGAGCATGCGCGCATGGCCGGCTCGGCAACCCGCAGCGACGGCGCATCGCCAGAGACCATGATCGTCAGCGTGCCGGCCTGCGCGCCCGTGGCGCCGCCGCTGACCGGACCGTCGACCATGCCGAATCCGCGTTCGCGCAAGCTGGCCTGCAGGCCCCGCGCATAGGCCGGCGCCACGGTGCTGGCCAGCCACACCACGGCGCCGGCCGGCAGGGCGGCAGCGGCGCCGCCCTGGCCGAACAGCACGGCGTCGGCCTGCGCGGCGTTATGCACCATGAGCACGAGCAATTGCGCGTCGCTGGCGGCTTCGCGCAAGCTGGCCGCGGGCCGCGCGCCCCGCGCGACGGCCGCGTCCACCGCCGTCGGCCGGATGTCGTAGGCCGCCACGTCATGTCCGGCGGCGGCCAGGTGGCCGCAGATCGGCCCTCCCATGGCGCCCAGCCCGATAAAGCCGATGCGCGAAAGCGCAGCGTCGCTCATAGTTTCGTCTCCGTCGTTGCAGCATTGGGGACACCGGACGCGACATGCGAGGCGCCACGATGTGCAGCCTGGCAGGATAGCCAGGCCGGCATGATCGCCGCAAACGAGTTTTTCGAACGAGGCTGTGAATTTTTCTCTCGCGGACGCCACTTCGACGCCGCGCGGGGACCAGCAACGCCAGGCCCCTGTGAGCCAGGGGAACAGCGCCGCGCAAAAATATCCTTTGCCCGCGCCGCCCCCTGCTGTCAGCATGGGCGCCTGCTTTCACAGCCGGGACGCCGTCCATGTCGTCCCGCGCCCAGTACCGGAGACATCATGACAACCAGAAGATCATTCGTCGCGCTGCTCGCGGCCGCGGCGCTGGCGCCTGCCCTGGCCAGCGCGCAAGCCTTCCCCAGCCAGCCCATCACCCTGGTCGTGCCCTTCCCGCCCGGCGGCGTGACCGACATCACGGCGCGCATCGTCGCCCAGGCGCTGGAAAAGAAGATCGGCGCCAATATCGTGGTCGAGAACCGCGGCGGCGCCGGCGGCAACATCGGCGCATCGGTGGTGGCGCGCGCCAAGGCCGACGGCTACACGCTGCTGTACGGCACCCAGGGCGTGCTGGCCGCCAACCCATATCTGTACAAGTCGATCAACTTCGACGTGCAGAAGGATTTCACGCCGGTGGGGCTGACCTACGAAACGGCGCACATGCTGGTGGTGCGGCCCGATCTGCCGGCCAAGACCACGCAGGAGTTCATCGAACTGGCCAAGGCCAGCCCCGGCAAGCTGGTCTATGGGTCGTCCGGCGTCGGCGGCGGCAGCCACTTGTTCATGGAATATTTCCAGCACAGCGCGGGCATCAAGCTGCTGCATGCGCCGTACAAGGGCGGCGGCCCCGCCCTGACCGATCTGCTGGGCGGCCGCCTGGACGCCATGCTGGATTCCATTCCTTCGGCGGCCGCGCAGGTCAAGGCCGGCAAGCTGCGCGCGCTGGGCGTTTCCGGCGCGCAGCGCGACCCCGAGTTTCCCGACGTGCCCACCCTGGCCGAAGGCGGCGCCAAGGACTTCGCCGCCGTATCCTGGGGCGCCATCATGGCGCCGGCCGGAACGCCTGACGATGTCGTGCAAAAAATATCCCAGGCGCTCAGCCAGGCGATCGACGAGCCCGCCACCCGCAAGCTGATGGCCGAACGCGGCGCCAGCGTCAACCCCTCGACGCCGCAACAGGCCGCGCAGCGGATCGCGCAGGACCAGGCCCGCTGGTCGACCGTGATCCGCGAAGCCGGGATTTCGGCCGAGTAAGGCCGGCCTATTTCGCCCAGCCGGGCGCGCGCCTGGCGGCGAACGCCGCCACGCCTTCGCGCGCCTCTTCCGTGCCCGCGATGGTGCAGAAGGTTTCGACCACCTCGGCGACGCTGCGCTCGTAGCCCATGTCCACGGTCCGCACGAAGGCCGCGCGGGCCAGGCGCATGACGGTCGGCGGCTTGGCGGCGAACATCCGCGCCATCGCGCGGGCTTGCGCCATGGCCTGGCCGGCCGGCACGACGCGGCTCACCAGGCCCAGGGACGCGGCTTCGGCGGCGTCGAAGGCGCGCCCGCTGAACAGCAGCTCGAACGCGCGGTGCTTGCCGACGATGCGCGGCAGGTGCGCGAAATGGATGCCCGGAATCAGCCCCACGTCGATCTCCGGATAGCCGAACGTGGCGTCCGCATCGCACACCAGGACATCGCAGGAGATCGCGATCGTCATGCCGGCGCCGCGCGCCGCGCCGTCGATGGCGGCGATCGAGGGCTTGCCCAGCCCGGCCTGCGCCTGGTGCAGCGCCACGTACAGGGTGGAGAGCAGTTCGTGCATTTCCAGGGTAGAGCGCCCCTGCACCTGGCCCAGGTCCAGCCCCGCGCAGAACCGCCCGGGCGTGGCGCTGCCGATGATCACGGCCCGCACCGCGGCGTCCTGCCGCGCCCGCTCCAGCGCGGCGATGAGCGAGCGCACGGTGGCCAGGTCCAGCGCGTTGACCGGCGGACGCGCCAGGACGATTTCGGCGATGCCTTCGTTGACGCCGTAGCCGATGGCGCCGTCCGTCATGCCTGGGCCTTGATGCCGACCTGGCGCGCGGCGTCCGACCAGCGCTGGGTGTCGGTGACGAGAAACTGCTCCAGCGCCGACGGCGCGACCAGCAGCGGCTCGGCGCCGCGCGCCCGCAGCCCTTCGGCATAGGCCGGTTCGGACAACACCTTGTAGATCGCGGCCCGCAGTTTCTCGACGATGGGCGCCGGCGTGCGCGCCGGCGCATAGAGCGCGAACCAGAACTTCAGGTCGATGCCGCCGAAGCCCGCCTCGGCCATGGTGGGCACGTCGGGCAGCAGCGCGGTGCGCTGCGGCGCCGTCACGGCCAGCGCGCGCAGCGTGCCGGCCTGCACGTGGCCGATGCTGGTGGTCATGCTGTCGAACAGGAAGTCCACCTGTCCGCCGATCACGTCGGTCAGCGCCAGCGGGCTGCCGCGATACGGCACTTCGACGGCGGTAAAGCCGCCGATCTTCTGCAGCAGCGCGCCGTATATATGGGCCGAGGTGCCCGGCCCGAACGTGGCGACGCTGAGCCGGCTGGGCTGCGCGCGGCCCAGCTCCACCAGTTCCCGCAGCGACGCCACGGGCAGCCTGGCCGGATTGACGACCACCACGTTCGGCATGGTCGCCGTCGTCGCGATGCCGATGAAATCCTTGCGCGGGTCGACGCGGGCATTGGGAAACATCAGCGGATTGATGGCCTGCACCCCGACGGTGTTGTGGATCAGCGTATGGCCGTCGGGCTCCGATTCGGCCACGGCCTGGGCGCCAAGGTTGCCGCTGACGCCGGGCCGGTTTTCCACCACGACGGGCTGTCCGAGCGCGGCCGCCAGCGGCACCGACAGCTGGCGCACGACGAAATCGGTCGGCCCGCCCGGCGGGAAGGGCACGACGATGCGCAGGGGTTTGGACGGCCACGCGGGCGAGCCCAGGGCGGGCGCGGCCAGCAGCGCACCGGCTCCCAGCATGAATGAACGGCGGGTGGGCATTGCTTTGTCTCCTTGGTCCCTTTGTTATGGAGCGGATTATCTGGGCTGCCGGTCCCATAAGGCCAATACATAATCAGGATGAAAGGTATATTGAAGCGTTATGGCTCTCGGCAAAGGCGGACGCCCGCATGCCCATCGATCTACGCAACCTCAGGTATTTCGTCGCGGTCGCGACCTGCGGCTCCATCTCCAAGGCGGCCGGCGAAGTGCATGTGGCCCAGCCCGCGCTGAGCCTGCACATGAAGCGCATCGAAGAAGAGCTGGGCGTGCGCCTGCTGGAACGCACGGCCAAGGGCATCGTGCTGACCGCGGCCGGCCAGCGCTTCCTGGCGCACAGCCAGGACCTGCTCGCGCGCGCGCAGTTCGCCTGCGACGATGTGCGCGACACGGCCAGCGAGCCGACCGGGCCGGTGTCCATCGGCATGTCGCAATCGACCGGCATGGCCTTGACGGTGCGCCTGGTGCAGGAAGCGCTGCGGCGCTGGCCCAGGCTCGACCTGCAGATCATCGAAAGCTCCACCGGCCACGTGCCCGGCCATCTGCGGGACCGCGATGTCGACCTGGGCATCACCTTCCTGCGGGAGAGGAACAGCGGCCTGCGGTATCGCAAGCTGATCGACGAAGAACTGGTGCTGCTCGGCCCGCCCGGCGCGTTCGGGGCCAACGGCTCGCGCGATGACCACCGGCGGATGCGGGAAGTCGATTTCCGCGACATCGCGGCGCTGCCGCTGTTCCTGCCATCGCATCGGCACAGCCTGCGCCAGCTGATCGAGCGCCACGCCAGCCAGGCCCAGACCCGCATGCGCGTGCTGGCCGACGTGGACGCCGTGCCGCAGCTGATCTCCCTGTGCGCGGAAGGACTGGGCTACACCATCCTGTCGTATCCCGCCGTGCGCGCCGACGTGCTGCAGCGCCGCGTCTGCGCCGCCCGGCTGGTCAACCCGCAGGTCGAACGGCAGGTGTTCCTGTGCCGCCTGGAGAACGCGCCGGCATCCAACGCCGCGCTGGCCATGGAATCGCTCATCGTCGAAACCGTGGAAAGCCTGGTGCGCGAAGGCAAGTGGATCGGCCGGCCTGGGAACTGAAGGCAGGGACCGCCGCGCGGCGCGCCGGTCGCCGGATGGGAACTGGCATCCGCGGCAGCGTGTGCCTGTCCCCGCTGGGACAGGCACACCGCTCTACACCATGAACACTAGCTGCTCAGTCCAATTTCACCGCGCCGCTGTCGATCAGCTGGCGCCACTTGGCGCGGTCGGTCTGGATGAACTTCAGCAAGTCCTCGCGCGAGCCGCCGCCCGCCACCATGCCGGCGTTGGCCACGGCGGTCTTGAACTGCGGCGTGTCCATGGCGGCGCGCAGGGCCGCGTTCATCTGGTCCAGCTGCCGCGCGGCGATGGTGTTGCTGGCGGCCACCGAGAACCACTGGCTGGCGTCGAAGTCCTTGAAGCCGGACTGCGCCACCGTGGGCACCTCGGGCAGGCTGTCCAGGCGATAGGTCGTGGTGACCGCGTATCCCTTGAGCGCGCCGCTCTTGATCTGCGGCAGCACCGTGGACGATCCCAGGATGGCCAGCGGAATCTGGCCGCCGCTCACGTCCGCCACCGCCTGGCCGCCGCCCTTGTACGGCACGTGGACGATGCGCGTGCCGGCATACTGATTGAGCAATTCCCCGGCCAGGTGCTGCGACGTGCCGGTGCCCGAGCTGCCATAGCTCCAGGCTTCGGGCCGCTTCCTGGCATCGGCCAGCACCGCCTGCAAGTCGGCGCGCGCGTCCTTGGCCGGCCCGACCACCACCATGGGGCCCTGCGCCATCAGCACGACCGGAGCGAGCGCCGCGCCCACCTCGGGCTGCGGCGTGGGATAGATGATGGGCCCGGGCACCGTCAGCAGATAGCCATCGGCGGCCTTGCTGCGCGCCAGCAGCTGCAGCGCGATCGCGCCCGAGGCGCCGGGCCGGTTCTCGACCACCACGTTCAGGCCGGTATTGCGGGCCAACTCCTGGGCGGCAATGCGCGTGAGCACATCGGCCGTGCCGCCGGGCACGAACCCGACCAGCCAGGTGATCTGCCGGGCCGGCCAGTCGAGCGGATCGGCGGCCGCGCCGGCCGGGCTGGCCAGGGCCAGGCCCAGCGCGGCGGCCGCGCAGGTAAGCGTGAACTTCATCGTCGTTCCCCTTTGTTCTCTTGCGTGCGGCGGGCCGGCCTCAGGCCCGGTCCGGCCGTCCGGGCGGCGTGTTCGGATGCGCCGCGCAGGATTGATTGAACGCCTGCACCATCTTCATGATGGGGCCCAGCACCCAGGTATTGAAAATCAGGATGTCGCTTTCTTCCTTGGGATCCTGCTTGAGGTTGAACAGGTAGGGCGACTCCAGCTTGCCCTTGCCCTCGTTGACCTCGGGCTCCCAATAGAAGTGCAGCTTCCAGTCGCGCCACTTGACCGCCCGCAGGTCGTTCTTGATGTAGAACAGGAAGCCCTCGCGCGGCGAGGTCTGGCTGGCCCCGGTCAGGAACGCGGTCTGGTCGATGCCGTCGATGGGACGGTCCTGCGGGACGGTCGCGCCGCCGATCAGGCTGAGCGTGGTGAACAGGTCGGTCACGTGCACCATCTCGTTGGACACGCGGCCCGGCTGCACCCGGCCCGGCCAGCGCACGATGAACGGCACGCGCAGGCTGCCTTCCATGGCGGTGTGGTAGGTGCCCGACCACGGGCCCGCCGTGCCGCGGTACGGCTTGCGGAACTCCGGCCCGTTGTCGCTGCAGAAAATGAAAACGGTATCGTCGCCCAGCCCCAGTTCGTCGACCGCCGCCATCACCTGGCCGACGCGATGATCCATCTCCACCATCGAATCGGCAAAATCACCGGCGCCCGTGCGCCCGGCGAAATCCGGATGCGGCAGGGTCGGGAAATGCAGATGCACCAGCGGCAGGTAGAGGAAGAACGGCCGGCCCGCCGCGGCATTGCCGCGCATGAAGCCCAGCGAGCGCTCGACCAGTTCCTCGTCGATGCGGCGGCGCGACTCCAGGTCGTACAGTTTCACGTTCTCGGACGGTTCGCCGGCGCGGCCCTGCATGATGTACGGCAGGTCGGCGACCGCGGGGTCGAAACCGATGGACGCCGTGAACTGGCTTTCGTCGGTGGTGCGCGGAATGCCGTACCACTCGTCGAAGCCGCGGTCGGATGGATAGCGGCCCGGCACGTCGCCCAGGTGCCACTTGCCGTAGTGCGCGGTGGCGTAGCCCTGGCCCGACAGCTGCTGCGCCAGCGTGATTTCGTCGCGCGCCAGCCCCTGCGGCAGGCCCGGCGGCACCGATTGCAGGCACCCCGTGCGGATCGGGTGGCGCCCGCTCATCAGCGCCGAGCGCGTCGGCACGCAGTCGCTCTCCACGTTGAAATTCTGCAGCAGCAGCCCCTGCGAGGCCAGCCGGTCGATATTGGGCGTGGGCGCGCCGCGCAGCGCGCCGCCGCCGTAACAGCCCAGCTCCCCCCATCCGAGGTTGTCGGCCACGATCAAAACGATGTTGGGCTTCGTGCTCATTGCTCCACCTTGACGTTGCTTGGGTAGTTTCCCCGGATTCTAGGAGCCCGCGCCCGGCGTAATATTCCACAAAGCACGTTTATCCATAACCAACGTTCATGAATCTCTCCCTGCGCGACATCGAATATTTCCTGGCCGTCATCGAGCATGGCAGCCTGGGCCGCGCGGCCACCGCCTGCGGCGTCACCCAGCCCGCCCTGTCCAAGTCGCTGCAGCGCCTGGAAGCGGACACCGGACTGGCGCTGCTGGAACGCGGCGGCCGCGGCCTGCGCCTGACCTCGGCCGGCCTGGCGTTTCGCGAGCACGCGCAGAAGCTGTGGGCGCAATACCGCGACGCCGTGCGGCACGCCATGGAGTTGCGGGTCGGCGAAGCCGGCCTGCTGCGCGTGGGCGCCACCGGCGCGACCATGGACGCTTACGTCATGCCCGCCCTGCAGCGTCTGCTGCCGCTGCGCCCGGCCCTGCGCGTGCAACTCACGCAAGGGCTGTCCGACGACCTCGACGCGCAGGTCGCCAGCGGCAGGCTGGACCTCGCCGTCATCCCCATCTACGGCGACATCCAGCCCGCCCTGCGCCAGGACCTCATCGCCGAGGACGGGCTGTGCGTGGCCGCGCGCCAGGGCCATCCGCTGGCAGCGCGGCGCAAGCTGTCGCTGCGCGACCTCGAAGGGCACCGCTGGATCCTGCCGCATCCCAGCTCGGTGGCCCGCCAGGCCCTGGACCAACGCTATGCCGACGCCGGCCTGCAGCCGCCGCCGGCCGCGCTCGAAGTGCAGCACTTCTCCAGCGGCGCCCTGGCCATGCTGGCCCGCTCGGACGTCCTCGCCCTGCTGCCGCAAAGCGCCCTGCAAATGGGCGCGGCCATCGCCGTCCTGCCGGTGGCGCTGGGGCGTTCCATGCGCCGCAGCATCGTGCTGATCTCCCGCCACGGCGCGGCCTGGTCGCCGCTGATGAGCGAGTTCCGCGCCGCGGTGCTGGGCGGCATGGCGCAGGACGGACCGCACTACAATTCCAGCCCCTGAGTCCCCGCCGCCTGCCGCCATGCCCACCCTGCAAATGTTGCTGCTGTTCCTGGCCCTCGTCTCGAAAATGCTGGGCCTGGCCACGGGCGCGGCCTTCGCGTACGGCGCCTCGCGCATCCGCGGCTGGCTGCTGCTCAGCCGCGACCCGGTGCGCTGATTGCACGAAACGCCGCCCTGGACGCCATCCACACGAGAATCCGCGCCATGGAACCAATTGTTTTCGAAGGCCTCGTTTTCCGGGCGTTCCGCGACGCCGATGCGCGGTCGTTCGCCGACGCGGCGCGCGAATCCACCGGGACGGTCGGGCGCTGGATGCCCTGGTGCACGCCCTCGTTTTCGGAGCAGGACGCGCTCGCCTGGTTCCAGCTGTGCCGCGACAGCCTGGACGCCGGCACGGGCTACGAGTTCGGCGTGTTCTCGCAGGAATCCGGCGCGCTGCTGGGCGGCGCGGGCCTGAACGCGATCAACCGCCAGAACCGCTTCTGCAATCTCGGGTACTGGGTCAGGCAGTCGGCGCAACGGCGCGGGGTGGCGCCGCGCACGGTACAGGCCCTGGCGCCCTACGCATTCGGCACGCTGGGCATGCAGCGCGTCGAGATCGTCATCGCCGCCGGCAACCACGCCAGCGAGGCCGTGGCGCGCAAGGTTGGCGCGCAATTCGAAGGCATCGCCCGCAATCGCCTGCAGTTGCACGGCGCCGCCGTATCGGCGTCGGTCTACGCGCTCGTTCCGTAGGCGCGGCCTACGCGCCCAGCCACCACCACAGCGCCGCGCCGACTGCCAGCCAGACCGCCACCACCAGCACCGCGCCGGCGCGCACGCGCGGCTTGCCGCCCCGCACCCGCATCCAGTCTTCGGCCTGGCCGCGGCATTGCGCCAGCACATCCGGCGGCACCATGCGGATGGCCAGCCAGATCAGGCCGGGCAGCAACAGGACGTCGTCGACATACCCCAGTACGGGGATGAAATCCGGGATGAGGTCGATGGGGCTGAGCGCGTAGGCCACCACCAGCAGGCCCAGCGCTTTCGCGTACCAGGGCGTGCCAGGGTGCCTGACGGCGAACCACAGCGTCACGCCGTCGCGCTTGATGCGCCTGGCCCAGGCCTTCAATGTCTCGCTGATGCGCATGCCGCGGAAAAACGTGGTGGGGCCGGATATTGTATCGGCGCGCGCGGCGGCGCCGCGCGGACCGGCGGATATACTTTCCAACCATGCCGGGCCGCGCAGGCCGCCGCCGCGCGCCCGGGTCATGGCTTATGGGAACGAAGAAATGCAAAGGCTACGCTTTGACCTGGTGACCCTGCGCCTGTTCGTCGCCGTCTACGAAGAGCGCAGCCTGTCCAAGGCGGCCGAACGCGAGTTCATCGCGCCGTCGGCCTTGAGCAAGCGCATCACCGACATGGAGCAGATGCTCAACCGGGAACTGTTCATCCGCAACCACCGCGGCATCGAACCCACGCCCCTGGCCGAGCAGATGATGCCCTACGTGCGCAATGTCATGCGCGACCTGGCGCAGATGAGCGAAATGGCCCATGGCGACGAGAACGGCATCTCGGGCTACGTGCGCATCATCACCACCATGGCGGCCACCTGCCAGTACCTGCCGCGCGAGCTCGCGCTGTTCCTGCAGCGCTACCCGGGCATCCGGGTGGACCTGCAGGAAGACGTCAGCCAGATCGTGGCCGATGCCGTGCACGAAGGGACGGCGGACCTGGGCATCATGTTCGCCGGCGCCAACACGGCCGGCCTGCAGATGTTCCCCTATCACATGGATGTGCTGACCGCCCTGGTGCCCGACGACCACCCGCTGGCCTCGTGCGCGGCGCTCAAGCTGGGGCAGCTGCTGGACTACGAAATCGTCGGCCCGCGCAAGGGCAGCACGCTGGAGTCCCTCATCCTGCAGGCGGCCCGCGAGCTGGGCCGCGACATCAAGCCGCGCATGCGCATCTCGGCGTTCGACACGCTGTGCCAGATGGTGCACGAGGACCTGGGCGTGGCCGTGGTGCCGCGCCACTACCTCAACCAGATCAACCGCTCCATCGCGGTCACGCCCGTGCCCCTGGACGAACCCTGGGCGGCGCGCCAGCTGTACGTCTGCGTCAAGGACCTGGAGCGCCTGCCCGTGGCCGCGCGCATGCTGCTTACCTTCCTGCAGGAACAGCGCTTCGCCGGCGTCGAATAGCGGCCGCGCGCGCCCATCAGGGTAAACCCGGGTCGCGCGATCCGCGAAGCAGCCTTCGTACAAGACCGCTACCCGGGCCGCCGCGCCCTCCCTAGAATTTGCATCCGAGATCGGCAACAGCCGTCCAGAGCATTTCTCAAGGGGATTCCGCCATGTCCACGCCCGTCAACGGCACGCCCGGTGACGCCACCCCAGCCATCGAGTTCCAGGGGGCCGAAAAAACCTACTTCGGTTCCACCCCCGCCAAGGACTACGCCGCGCTGGCCGCCACCACGCTATCGATCGCCCAGGGCGAATTCGTTTCCATCGTCGGGCCCACGGGCTGCGGCAAATCCACGCTGCTCAATCTGGTGGCGGGGCTGATGCAGCCGTCGGCCGGCCGCGTGCGCGTCTTCGGCGAAACCCTGGCCGACGTCAACACGCGCGCCGGCTACCTGTTCCAGGCCGATACCCTGCTGCCCTGGCGCAGCGCGCTGGACAACGTCAAGGCAGGCCTGGCGTTTCACCGCGTGCCGGCCGCCGAGGCCGAGGCGCGCGCCCGCGACTGGCTGGCCCGCGTCGGCCTGGCCGCGCACGTGCACAAGCTGCCGCACGAACTGTCCGGCGGCATGCGCAAGCGCGTGGCGCTGGCGCAGACCCTGGTGCTCGATCCCAACATCATCCTGATGGACGAGCCGTTCAGCGCGCTGGACGTGCAGACCCGCCTGCTGATGGAAAACGAGCTGCTGGACCTGTGGATGTCCAGCCGCAAGACCGTGCTGTTCGTCACCCACGACCTGGAGGAAGCGATCTCGCTGTCCGACCGCGTGGTGGTGCTGTCGGCCGGCCCGGCCACGCGCCCCATCGCCGAATTCGCCATCGACCTGCCGCGCCCGCGCGACGTGTCCGAAATCCGCCTGACCCCCGAGTTCTCCGAACTGCACCGGAAGATCTGGGACGCCATGAAAAACGAGGTCCTGAAAGCCTATGCTGGCCGCACGCACTGAATCCCTGCCGGCCGCGCGCCGGCCGCGCCCCGCCCGGCGCGCCACGCTGGTGGCCGTCACCCGGCTCGCCATCCTGGCCGGCTTCCTGGCCGCCTGGCACCTGCTCAGCGAGACCGGCGTGCTGCCCGTGTTCTTCTTCGGCCAGCCCGTGGAAGTCGCGCGCACGGTGGCCGACTGGTTCGCCAGCGGCGAGATCTATCCGCACCTGCTGGTCACCCTGGCCGAGACGCTGCTGTCGTTCGGGCTGGGCAGCGTGACGGGGCTGGCGGTCGGCCTGTGGCTGGCCCTGCACCCGTTCTGGGCCGCCGTGTTCGACCCGTTCATCAAGGCCATCAACTCGATGCCGCGCGTGGTGTTCGCGCCCATCTTCGCCGTATGGTTCGGCCTGGGCATCGGCTCCAAGGTTGCCCTGGGCGTGACGCTGGTGTTCTTCGTGGTGTTCTTCAACGTCTACCAGGGCGTGCGCGACGTCAACCCCAACGTGGTGGCCAGCGCCCGCATGCTGGGCGCGCGGCCGCGCGACCTGCTGCGCCACGTCTACCTGCCCTCGGCCACCAGCTGGCTGTTCTCCAGCCTGCACAACGCCGTGGGCATGGCCTTCGTCGGCGCGGTCATCGGCGAGTACCTGGGCTCGTCGGCGGGCGTGGGCTACCTGATCCTGCAGGCCGAAGGCGTCTTCGACATCAATACCGTCTTCGCCGGCATCGTGGTGCTGACGCTGTTCGCGGTCATCCTGGATTTCGTAGTCTCGATCGCCGAAAAGCGCCTGCTCAGCTGGCAACCCGCAAACCGGCCCTGACGCCGGCTTGCCGCAACACCGCGGGCCGCCCCGTCGCGGCCCTCGCCAACGCGTCTCGTCCTTCCATGGCGAGCAGAACAAGGGAAAACACATCATGCACGACTTGCTCCAACCATTGCGCCGCGGGATGGCCCGCGGCCTGTTCGCCTGCACCGCCCTGCTGGGCGCGGCGCTGCTGCCCGCCTCGGCCGGCGCCGCCAAGCCCATCGCCGTGACCCTGGCCGTCGGCGGCAAATCGTCCGTCAACTACCTGCCGCTGACCCTGGCCGAGCGGCTGGGCTACTTCAAGGACGAAGGGCTGGACGTCAAGATCACCGACTTCGCCAGCGGCTCGAAGGCCTTGCAGTCGCTGGTGGGCGGAAGCGCCGACGTGGTCATGGGCTACTACGACCACACCATCCAGATGCACGCCAAGAACCAGGATATCCGCGCCTTCGTGCAGACCGGCCGCTATCCCGGCCTGGTGATGGGCGTGACCAAGGGCTTTGCCGACAAGTACCGCGGCCTGCAGGACCTGAAAGGCGCGCGCGTGGGCGTCATCGGCCCGGGCTCGAGCACCCACTTCATGCTGAACTACCTGCTGCAGAAGGAAGGCGTCGCCCTGGACGCGCCGTCCATCGTCGCGGTGGGCGTGGGCCCCATGGTCGTGGCGGCCGTCAAGCAGCAGAAGGTCGACGTGGTGGTCAACGTCGAGCCGGTCACCACCATGATGGAGCGCGACGGCGACATCAAGGTCGTGGCCGACACGCGCACCGAGGCCGGCACGCGCGCCGTCTACGACGGCATCTATCCGGCCGCCGTGCTCTACGCGCGCAACGGCCTGCTGGAAAAGCAGCCGGAAGTCGCGCAGAAGCTGGCCAGCGCCATGGTGCGCACCCTGCAATGGATCGCCGCCGCCACGCCGCAGCAGATCGTCGACGCCATGCCGTCGGACTACTACCTGGGCGACAAGGCGCTGTACCTGGCCGTGATCGAGAAAAGCATCCACCTGTACTCGCCCGATGGCCTGATGCGCCAGGAAGACGCCGAGACGGCCTACCGCGTGCTCAAGAAGTTCGACAACAGCGTGGCCAAGGCGGGCGACTTCGATCTGCACCAGACCTACACCAACGACTTCGTGACGCGCGCGACCGCCAGCCTGGCCGCCGCCAAGCCGTGACGACATGGCCGCACGCACACTGTTCGACAAGATCTGGGACAGCCACGTCATCGCCTCCACCGAGGAAGGCGACGTGCTGCACGTGGACCGCCACTACCTGCATGACCTGGGCGGCGCGCCGGCCTTGAAGGCGCTGGCCGCGCGCGGCCTGGCGGTGCGCGCGCCGGACCTGACCGTGGCCATCCCCGACCATACCGTGGCCACCGGGCCGGGGCGCGTCAGCCCCATCCCGCATATCGTGCTGCGCCTGGTCGACGACCTGCAGGCGCGCTGCCAGGCCGCCGGCATCCGCTACATCGCCGCCGACGACGACGCGCACGGCATCGTGCACGTCATCGCGCCGGAGCAGGGCCTGACCCTGCCCGACATGATCGTGGTGTGCTGCGACAGCCATACGTGCACGCATGGCGCGCTGGGCGCCATCGGCTTTGGCATCGGTTCCAGCGAAGTCGAGCACGTGCTGGCCACGCAGGCCATCGTGCAGCGCAAGCCGCGCCAGTTGCGCGTGCGGCTGCACGGGCGCCGCCGTCCCGGCGTCACGGCCAAGGACGTGGCCCTGCACCTGGTCAGCGTCATCGGCGCGGCCGGCGGCAGCGGCCATGCGGTCGAATATGCCGGCGAGGCCGTCGCGGCCATGGACATCGAAGAACGCATGACGCTGTGCAACCTGTCGATCGAGTTCGGCGCCAAGATCGGCCTGATCGCCCCCGACGAAACCACGTTCGCCTGGCTGGCGGGCCGCCGGCACGCGCCGCGCGGCGCACGGCTGCAGCAGGCGCTGGCCGCCTGGCGCACGCTGCGCAGCGACGCGGACGCGGTGTTCGACCGCGAGCTGGACCTGGACCTCGGCGCGCTGGCGCCGCAGATCACCTGGGGCACCAGCCCGCAGGACGCCATGGACGTGACCGGCGTCGCGCCCGACCCGCGCGGCTATGCCGACCCGGCGCGGCAGCGCGCCGCCGCCGCCGGCCAGGCCTACCTGGGCGTCACGCCCGGCGCGCCGCTGGCCGGCCTGGCGGTGGACCGTGTCTTCATCGGCTCGTGCACCAACGGGCGGATCGACGATCTGCGCGCCGCCGCGGCGCAGGTGCGCGGCCGCCGCGTCGCCGGGCACGTGACCGCCTGGGTGGTGCCGGGCTCGCAGGCGGTCAAGCGGCAGGCCGAGGCCGAAGGCCTGGCGCGCGTGTTCACCGACGCCGGGTTCGACTGGCGCGAGCCCGGCTGCTCGATGTGCCTGGCCGCCAACGGCGAACTGGCCGAACCCGGACAGCGCGTGGTGGCCACTTCCAACCGCAATTTCGTCGGCCGCCAGGGGCGCGACGTGCGCACCCACCTGGCCAGCCCCGCCACCGCCGCCGCCTGCGCCATCGCCGGCGTGATCGCCGCGCCGCTGCCCTGACCCCGCTCCTGTTCCATGCGCCACCGCGGCCATCCCTGACATGACTCCTTTCCTCCAACACCAAGGCGTGGCGGTCAGCCTGCCCATGGCCAACATCGACACCGACGTGATCGTGCGCGTCGAGCGGCTGGTGTCCCTGGACCCGGGCCAGTTCGGCCCCTATGCCTTCGAGGTGCTGCGCTACCGCTCCGACGGCAGCGAGAACCCCGATTTCGTGCTCAACCGCGAGCCCTGGCGGCACGCCTCCATCCTGCTGTGCGGGCCCAATTTCGGCTGCGGCAGTTCGCGCGAATCGGCCGTCTGGGCGCTGGCCGACTTCGGCATCCGCTGCGTGATCGGCACCACGTACGGCGACATCTTCCGCGCCAACTGCCTGCAGAACGGCGTGCTGCCCATCAGCCTGGACGCCGTCGCGCTGGACGGGGTGCGGCGGGCGGCCAAGGCGGACCCCGGCCACGCGCTGCTGGTGGACCTGCGCCAGCGCCTCATCACCGATACCGCCGGGCGCCTGGCGCAGCCGTTCGATATCGACGATTTCTGGCGCCAGGCCCTCATGGCCGGCGCCGACCAGATCCAGCGCACGCTGCGGTTGAGCGACCGCATCGACGCGTTCCAGCAGGCCCACCGGGCGCGCGCGCCCTGGGCCTACGACACCCAAATCCAGGAGTAGAAGTTGAGCGAGCAGAATCGATTGCTGCTGATCGGCGGCGACGGCGTGGGCGCCGAAGTGGTCCACGAGGCCGGACGCGTCGCGCAATGGTTCGCCGCCCGGCGCGGCCTGCCGCTGTCGATCGGGCAGGCGGCGTTCGGCGTCGAGGTGCTGAACCGTACCGGCCACATCATGACCGACGATACGCTGGCGCGGATCCGCGAGGCCGATGCCGTGCTGTTCGGCGCCATCGGCGGGCCGGAATACGACCGGCTGCCGCTGGAGCAGGTGCGCGAGGAAGGCCTGCTGCGCATCCGGCGCGAACTTGGCCTGTACGCCAACCTGCGGCCGGTGCGCTATTGGCCGGCCCTGGCCGAGCTGTGCCCCTTCGTGCCCGAGCGCGTCGAGAAGGTCGACATGATGATCGTGCGCGAACTGGCCGGCGGCATCTACTACGCGTCGCCGCGCGGCATAGCCCAGGCGGCCGACGGCCGCCGCGTCGGCACCAATACCCAGCGCTATGACGACCGGGAGATCCGCCGCATCGCCCGGGTGGCCTTCGAGCTGGCCCGCGCGCGCGGCGGCCGCGTCTGCTCGGTCGACAAATCCAATGTCCTGGAAAGCGGCCTGCTGTGGCGCGAGGAAGTCCAGGCCTGCCGCGACGCCGAGTATCCGGACGTGGCGCTGGAGCACATCCTGGTCGACAACTGCGCCCTGCAGCTGTGCCTGCGCCCGGCGCGCTTCGACGTGCTGCTGGCGGACAACCTGTTCGGCGACATCCTGTCCGACGCCGCCGGCGCGGTGGCCGGCTCGCTCGGCATGCTGCCCTCGGCCTCGTTCGGCGCGGACGGCGGCGGACGCCGCCGCAGCTTCTACGAACCGGTGCATGGCAGCGCGCCCGATATCGCCGGCCAGGGCGTGGCCAACCCGCTGGGCGCCATACTGAGCCTGGCGCTGGCGCTGCGCTGGACGTTCGGCCAGCCGGCCGAGGCCGACCTGCTCGAACGCGCCGTCGAGCGCGCGCTGGCCGGCGGCGCGCGCACGCTCGACCTGCTGGCCGGCGCGGCCGCGCCGGCGCTGTCGACCGGCGCCATGACCGACGCCGTGCTGCAGGCCCTTGAAACCCTGGCGGCGTGATCCGCCCGCACCCCCGCCCTTTCCGTTCGACAGGTCCAAGCCATGAAATTCGTCCACAGCGAAACCCACCGCCGCCATGACCCGCAGTTCTTCATCGTGCGCGGCCAGATCACCCGCAGCACCGAGCAGCCCGAGCGCGCCGACCGCCTGCTGGCGGCCGCGCAGCGCCGCGGCCACGAGCGCGTCGAGGCGCGCGACTTCGGCGAGGCCATCCTGGCCGAAGTGCATTGCCCGCGCTATCTCGACTTCCTCAAGAACGGCTATGCGCAATGGCGCGCGCTGCCCGGCGCCAGCCAGGAGATCACGCCCCATGTCCACCCGCCACGCGAGGAGTCCGGCTATCCAGTCAGCATCATCGGCCGCGCCGGCTTCCATATCGCGGACACATCCAGCCCCATGGGCCCGCACACCTGGGACGCGGCCCTGGCGGCCAGCCACTCGGCGTGCACCGCGGCGCAGCTGGTGATCGAGGGCGCGCCGGCGGCCTACTCGCTGTCGCGCCCGCCGGGCCACCACGCCACGCGCGACCGCGCCGGCGGCTTCTGCTTTCTCAATCACACCGCGGTCGCGGCGCAATGGCTGCGCCATCACGTCGCGCGCGTGGCCATCCTGGACGTGGACGTGCACCACGGCAACGGCACCCAGGACATCTTCTACGAGCGCGACGACGTGCTGCACGTCTCGCTGCACGCCGACCCCGCGTACTTCTATCCATTCTTCACCGGCTACGCGCAGGAGACCGGCCGCGGCATCGGCGCGGGCTGCAACCTGAACCTGCCGCTGCCCATCGGCACCGACGACGAGGCCTTCCTGGCGGCCCTGCGCATTGCCTGCCGGCGCGTGCTCGAGTTCAAGCCGGACGTGGTGGTCGTGGCACTGGGCCTGGACACCTACGAAGGCGATCCCCTGAACGCCTTCCGCATCACCACCCCCGGCTTCGCCCGTATCGGCCAGGCCATCGCCGGCATGGCGCTGCCCACCGTGCTGGTCCAGGAAGGCGGCTACCTGTCCGACGAACTGGGCGAGAACCTCGCCACCTTCCTGGACGGTTTCTGCCAGCACCACCGGCCCACCGCCACGCTGCGCTGACCCCGCCCGCCACACTCCAGACGGAAGCACGCTCTTGAAGACATTCGACAGCAAGGCGACCGAAGCGCGCCTGCCCTTTGACCGCCTCATCCCCGCCCTGCGCCAGATGTTCGTCGACGGCTGCGAAGTGCCGCGCCGCCACAGCCACGCGCTGGCCCGGCGCGCGGATACCGCCGACACGCTGCTCATCATGCCGGCCTGGCAGGAGGGCCGCTACCTCGGCATCAAGCACGTGACGATCTACCCGGAGAACGGCGCCCGGGGCTGGCCCGGCCTGCACTCGTCGTACACCCTGTTCGACGCGGGCAACGGCCGGCCGCTGTCCATCATCGACGGCGACCAGATCACCGTGCGCCGCACCGCCGCCGCCTCGGCGCTGGCCGCCGGCTACCTGGCGCGGCGGGACGCCGCCCGCCTGCTGGTGGTGGGTGCGGGCAACGTGGCGCGCGCGCTAGCGCCCGCCTACGCCGCCGTGCGCGCCATCGACACCGTGGAGATCTGGGACATCGACCCCGGCAAGGCCGAGGCCCTGGCCGCCGGCCTGCGCGACCAGGGACTGCGCGCCCGCTGCGTCGCCGAGCTCGAGCCGGCGGCGCGCCAGGCCGACATCATCACCTGCGCCACCTTGTCGCGCGCGCCGCTCATCCAGCGGGCATGGCTGAGGCCCGGCACGCACCTGGACCTGATCGGCAGCTTCCAGCCCGGCATGCGCGAAGCCGACGACGCCACCTTCGCCGACACCTCGGTCTTCGTCGACACCGGCGAAGCGCTGGAGAAGTCGGGCGACCTGCTCTCGCCCATGGCGCTGGGCCTGTTCGACGCCGGCAAGCTGCGGGCGACGCTGGAGGATCTGTGCCGCGGCGCGCACCCGGGACGCCGCTCGGACGACGAAATCACCGTCTACAAGGCCGTGGGCACCGCCTCGGAAGACCTGGCCGCCGCCATCCTGGTCTACGAGACGGCCTGAGCCGCGGCCCGGCCGGCCTTCAGTCCCGCCCCAGCAAGGCGCCGCGCTCGAGCAGCCAGTCCTCGAAGCGGCGATGCGCGACCGTCTTGACCACGCCGGCGGGCGTGAGGCACGCATAGCGCTGGGGCGGGGTACGCAGATCGGGAAACGGCTGCACCAGCCGCCCGGTTTCCAGATCGTGGTCCAGCGTGGGCAGCGGCCCCAATGCGATGCCCAGACCGTCGACCAGCGCGCTGTAGGTCACGTAGAAGTGGTCGAAACGCTGGCGCCGCGCGGCCAGCGCGCCGGCGCAGCCGGCCGCGTTCAGCCATTGCTGCCAGATGCCGGGCCGCGTCTCGGTATCCAGCAATACGTGATCGGCCAGCTGCTCCAGCGTGTGCAACGGCTGGCGCGCCAGCAGGGCCGGCGCCGCCAGCACGGTGTGCCATTCGTCCAGGAACGGCAAGGCCGAGAAGTGGCCGGCGTTGACCGGGCCGATGCGGATGGCCGCGTCGAAGCTGCCGGCCAGCGTCAATTGCTGCGTGGTCGCGGTCTGCACCTGCACCAGGATGTCCGGGTTGCGGGCGTAGAAATCCGGCAGGCGCGGAATCAGCCAGCGCATGGCGAAGGTGGCCGGCGCGTTGACGCGCAGCAGGCGCGACGCGCTGCCCCGGCCATAGCGGCGCGCGGCATCCTCGATGCGCTGCATCGCCACGCTGACTTCCTGCGCGAACGCCAGCGCGTGCGGCGTCGGCGCCATCCGCTGGCCCGTGCGCACGAACAGCTTCTGCCCCAGCCACTCCTCCAGCTGCTGCACCTGGCGGCTGACGGCGCCATGCGTGACGTTCAATTCCTCGGCGGCGGCCGTATAGCTGCCGCGGCGGCAGGCGGCGAGAAAGGCGCGCAGCGCCGGCAAGGGGGGAATACGCGACATCGGCGGAAACGGTGAATATGACCAATCAATGACCAAAAACGTGAGCAGAACTCACGAAACCGGCAAAACCTATCACAGCAAAGCCATTTTACGCACGATATGCTGGGCGCACTGTCTGACTCATGAGTTTCACGCCCACATGTCCGCACCCATTGCATTGCACGGCCGTCATTACGCCCTGCCCCAACGTCCCACCGTCGTCGTCTGCATCGACGGCTGCGACCCGGAATACATCGCCCGCGGCATCGCCGACGGCGTCTGCCCGGCCATCGCGCGCTTCTTCGAGGAAGGGTTTGGCGCCGTGGCCGATTGCGTCATGCCCTCGTTCACCAATCCCAACAATGTCTCGGTGGTGACCGGCGCGCCGCCGGCGGTGCACGGCATCGGCGGCAACTATTACCTAGACCGCGACACCGGCCGCGAAATCATGATGACCGACGCGGCCCTGCTGCGCGGCGACACCCTGCTGGGACTGATGTCGCAGGCCGGCGTGCCCACCGCCGCGATCACCGCCAAGGACAAGCTGCGCAAGGTGCTGGGCCATGGCCTGCAAGGCATCTGCTTCTCGTCCGAGAAGGCCGACCAATGCAGCGAAGCCGAGCACGGCGTGGCCGACGTGGCGGCGCTGGTCGGCCGGCCCAGGCCCGACATGTATTCGGGCGACCTGTCCCTGTACGTGCTGGACGCCGGCCTGGCCCTGCTGCGCCAGGGCCGCGCCCGGCTGCTGTACCTGTCGCTGTCCGACTACATCCAGCACAAGCACGCGCCCGGCGAGCCGGAATCCGATGCGTTCCTGCGCGCCATCGACACCCGCCTGCAGGCCTTCGTGGATGCCGGCGCGGTGGTGGCCTGCATTGCCGACCACGGCATGTCCCACAAGACCGACGCCCAGGGGCGGCCCAACGCGATCTTCCTGCAGGATCTGCTCGAAGCCCGGTTCGGCGCCGGCAGCGCGCGCATCATCTGCCCGATCACCGACCCGTTCGTGCGCCACCACGGCGCGCTGGGGTCGTTCGTGCGCGGGTACGCCCGCAATCCCGCCGACATCGCGCCGATGATGCAGGCGGCCGCCGCCATCGACGGCGTGCAGGAAGTGCTGTCGCGCGAACAGGCCGCGCAGCGGCTGGGCCTGCCGCTGGACCGCGAGGCCGACTTCGTCGTCATCTCGCACGAGTCGTACGTGCTGGGCTCGCGCGCCGACGAACATGACTTGTCCACGGTCGGCGACCATCCGCTGCGCTCGCATGGCGGCTACTCCGAACAGCCGGTGCCGTTCTTCCTGTCGCAGCCGCTGTCGCCGGCCTATCGCGCACGCGCCGCGCAAGGCGGCCTGCGCAACTTCGATATCTTCGATTTCGCGTTGAACGGGGTCCAGCCGCAGGCCGCGGCCAGCGCATAGGAGTATCCCCGCGCGATTAATACCCGGGCCGTCCGGGCAAAGGCATTCCATTTTTCGTGGAATGCCTTTTTCTTTTTAAAAACAACATGTTGCGATGATTTATTTTGCGCGAAGTCATCGCACGGTAACACTGGAAAATTATTATTTTTCACATGAAAAGCAAGCGTGCAATCCTGATTATCTGCGACAGCCTGCGCCGCGACCTGGTCACCGCGCGGACCTGTCCGGTGCTGACCGGGCTGGCCCGGGCATCGACCTGGTTCAGCCGCGCCGGCAGCGTGTTTCCGTCCACCACGCGCGTCAGCTCGGCCAGCATCGCCACCGGCTGCCGGCCGGCGCGCCACGGCCTGCTCGGCAACTGCATGCTGCTGCGCGAGGCCGACGGCCTGGCCAATCATTCGGCGGGCGACCCCGGCTTCGTCGAGCGCCTGCGCGCGGCCACCGGGCAGGCCCTGCGCGTGCCCACCCTGGCGCAACGGCTGGCCGCGCATGGCGGCGCCGCCATCTACTCCAACGTGTCGCCGGGCGCCGCGTATTTCAACGACCCCGACGGCCACGGGCGCGTCTACCACCGCGCCGGTTCCTATGGCCCGGGCCGCCGGCCCTACCACGGCGCCGAGGCGCTGGAAATCGCCAGCGGCGCGGCGGGCGACGCCGAGATGACGCGGCGCTTCTGCGCCATGCTGCAAGCGCCCGGCGCGCCGGCCATGGCCACGCTCTGGCTGTCCGAGCCCGACCACTCCGGGCACGGCCATGCGCTGGGCAGCCCCGCCCACCTGGAGGCGATCGCCCACGCCGAGCGCTGCGTGGCGCAAGTGCTGGCCACGGTCGACGCGCTGCGCGCCCAGGGCGAGGACATCTTGCTGATGGTGGGCTCGGACCACGGCATGGAAACCGTGCTGGGCGAAATCGATGTCGCCGCCGCGCTGGTCGAAGCCGGGCTGAAAGACAGCCTGGACAGCCGCGAACTGGTGGTCGCGCCCAACGGCACCTCGTGCGTGATCGGCATCGCGCCGGGCGCGGCGGCGCGCACCGCCGCCGTGGCGGCCTTCCTGCGCCGCCAGGCGTGGTGCGGCCAGGTCTTCGGCGGCGCCGACCTTGCCGGCATCGGCATGCCCCAGGACGATCCCGCCTGCGCCCTGGTCGTGACGATGCGCCACGACCCCGACCCCAATGCCCATGGCGTGCCCGGCGCCGCCTGGATCGCCGCCGACCGCGGCGACGCCAAGCGCTACGACGGCCGCGGCCAGCACGGCGGCCTGGGCCCCCACGAACAGGCGCCCTTTCTCATCGTGCAAGGCGCCGGCTTCGCCGCCGGCGCGGTGTGCGACCAGGCGGTCAGCCTGATCGACTACGCCCCGACGGTGCTGCGCCATCTCGGCCTGCCCGCCGACGGCATGGACGGCCGCCCGCTGCCCCGCTCATTCCCCGCCCCCTCCCCGGCTCATCGAGCCCTCTGACCCCGCACTCGATTCCCATGCACATGCAACGCCGTACCCTACTCAAACTTCTTGGCGCCGCCGGCATCGGCGGCATGTACCCCGCCTTCCTGCGCGCCCAGACGGCCGAGCCGCGCCGTGGCGGCACGCTGAAAATCGCCTTGCTCGGCCTAGACACCTCCGATCCGCACCGCCACTCCGGCTCGATCGCCGTCCAGCAGGTCTACGCCGAAACGCTGACCAGCATCGCCGACGACGGCACCGCCAAGCCCTTCCTGGCCGAGCGCTTCGACCTGTCGGCCGACGGCCGCCGCTACACCTTCGTGCTGCGCAAGGGTGTGCGCTTTCACAACGGCCGCGCGCTGACCGCGCAGGACGTCAAGGCCAACTTCGAGCGCGTGCGCGACAAGATCAAGGGCGGCTGGCTGAGCGGCGCCATGAAACAGGTCAACAGCCTGACCGTCGCCGGCCCGGACACCCTGCAGGTGGAGCTGCGGGAGGCCTACGCCCCCTTCCTCAACCTGCTCTCCGAGCTCTGGATCATTGCGCCGGAATCGCCCGGCTGGGACGACACCATCCGCCAGCCCATCGGCACCGGCCCGTTCACCTTCGGCAAATGGCAGCCCGACGTGCGCTTTCACGCGCCGGCGTTCGACAACTACTGGCAGCCCGGCCTGCCGTACCTGCAGGCGGTGGAATTCGACTTGCGCGGCGATCGCGACAACAGCCTGTCGCTGCGCTCGGGCGACCTGCACGTCGCCTACGTGGGCAACGACAAGCTGGCCGCGCTGCGCGCCGAGCACATCGAGGTGCAGCACCTCAAGGACACGGCCTGGTACTTCATGTCGTTCAACAACCGCAAGCCCGGCAAGCTGATGCAGGACGCACGCGTGCGCCAGGCCATCGCGCTGAGCCTGGACAAGCGCGTCTACATGGACTTCGTGCTCAAGGGCGCCCTGACCAGCAACCAGCCGATGCGGCCCGACACCTTCTACTGGGACCGCGCCCTCGAAGCACGCGACCCCTACGCCAAGCCCGACCTGGCGCGGGCGCGCCAGTTGCTGCAGGAGGCCGGCGTCGATCCGGCCCGGCACACCCTGAAGCTGGTGTCCTGGCAGAACGACTACGCCCAGGTCGCGGTGCAGATGGTGCGCGAGCTCGGCTTCAGGATCGACCACCAGTCGCTGGACGATATCGGCGCGCAGCGCGCCCTGGCCCTGTACGACTGGGACCTGGCGCCGTTTCACTCGGGCCCGCGCGCCGACGTCTACCTGCGCTATGCGCGCCTGCTCTCCGACGGCCCCAGCCCCATGCTGTGGGGCGGCATCCAGGACAAGGAACTCGACGCCAGGATCGCCGCGGCCGTCACCGCCCCCAACGCGCAGCAGGCGCGCGACGGCTACCTGCGGGCATGGCAGCACGTCATGGAGCGCCTGTACACGGTGGGGATCGGCCATGCGGCCGACGCCATCGGCGTGGCGCCCGCGGTGCGCGGCTACGCCACCGGCTACACCTGGAGCCAGAACCGCGTCGACGGCGGGCTGGCCCGCACCTGGCTGGCGGCGTGATGGCGGCGGCGCCTGCCCGGCTGGTCCGCCATTGGCCGTGGGCGCTGCTGCTGGCCGCCGCGCTGCTGGCGGCGGCCGGCCCGGCCCTGCTGTCCCACGACCCCTACGCGCAGAACCTGCTGGCGCGCAACCTGCCACCGTCGGCCGCGCATTGGCTGGGCACCGACAACTTCGGCCGCGACGTCTTCGCACGCCTGGTGATGGGTACCCGCCTGACCCTGCTGGTGGCGTTCTGCTCGGGCGCCATCGCCCTGCTGGGCGGCGCCGCCGTCGGCCTGCTGGCCTGTGCGCTGGGCGGCGCCGTGCGCGCCGCGGTCTACCTGGCGTTCGACCTGATCCGCACCCTGCCGCCCATCCTGCTGTCGCTGGCGCTGATGGTGGCGCTGGGCGTGGGCACGGGCTCGGTCATCGTCGCGGTGGGCATCTCGTTCATGCCGCTGTTCGGCTATGTCGCGCGGGCCGCCTACGAGCGCGAAACCGCGTCGGGCTACGTGCGCGCCGCGCGCGTGCTGGGCGTGGCGCCGGCCGCCATCGCATGGCGCCACATCCTGCCCAACATCGCCGGCACCCTGCTCACCCAGCTGGCCATCGTGGTGCCGCGCGCCGTGGTCACCGAATCGGTGCTCAGCTTCTTCGGCCTGGGCGTGGCCCCCGACGTACCGACCTGGGGCCGCATCATCGCCACCGCCGTACCGTATGCCGAGCAGGCGCCGACCGCCCTGCTCTTTCCCGTGCTCGCGCTCGCCCTGACCTCGCTGGCCCTGTCGGTGGCCGGCAACCGGCTGCGCCGCCGCTTCGACCCGCTTTCCCGCCCCGCCGGAGCCTGACCGTGAATGCCTTGCTGACCTGCGCCTCGCAATCCGCGCGACAGTTGTTCTCCATCGCCGCGATCGCTTTCACGATCTTCCTGCTGGTGCGCGCGGCGCCCGGCGACATCACCGACTATTACGCCGCGCGCGGCGATTACGACGCCGCCGCGCTGACCCAGCTGCGCGCCGACCTGGGGCTGGAGCACGGGCTGGCGGTGCAGTTCCAGCGCTGGCTTGCCCACGCATCGCACGGCGACTTCGGCGAATCGATGCGCTACGGCTCGCCGGTCGCCACCATGCTGGCCGAGGCCGTGCCGCACACGCTGCGGCTGGCCGCCGCCAGCCTGGCCTTCGGCCTGGCGCTGGGCGTCGGGCTGGCCGTCGCCGCGCAGGCCTTCAGGCGCCTGCGCCTGGGCGCGCTGATCGAGGGCCTGAACATCTGGTCGATCGCCGTCCCCAGCTTCTGTACCGGCGTGCTCGGCATCCTGGTTTTCTCGATCTGGCTCAAATGGCTGCCCATCCGGGGCCAGATGCTGCTGCCCGTCATCATCCTGGGCCTGGACATCGCCGGCCAGATCGCCAAGCCCCTGCACGAAGAACTGAAGCAGACGGCCCGCGCCGGCTTCGTGCGCACGGCGCGCGCCAAGGGCTTGTCCAGTTGGCGCATCATCTGGCGCCACGTGCTGCCCAACTGCCTGTCGCAGGTCATCGCGCTGTCCGGCGTCATCCTGGGCGGCCTGGTGGGCGGCGCGCTCACCATGGAGGCGCTGTTCGCCCAGCCCGGGCTGGGCGGACTGACGCTGGAAGCCATCCGCAGCCGCGACTATCCCGTCATCCAGGTCGCCGTCATGGCCCTGGCCACCTTCGTCATCCTCGTCAACATCGCCGCCGCCGCGCTGCAACGCTGGGCCGACCCGCGCCTGGCGCGCCGCGCCGCCTGAGGACCGCCATGCCCGCCCCCCTGCTCTCCATCCGCAATCTCTGCGCCAGCCACGGCCCGGCGCGCGTGCTGCACGACATCAACCTCGACCTGCAGGCCGGCCAGTCGCTGGGCCTGATCGGCGAGTCCGGCAGCGGCAAGTCGCTGACCGCCCTGGCCTGCCTGGGCCTGACGCCCGACGGCATCGACCCGGTCGGCAGCATCCGCTACCAGGACATCGAACTGATGCGGCTGGACGAGGACGGCTGGCGTGCCGTGCGCGGGCGCAAGATCGGCATCGTCTTCCAGGACCCCATGGCCTCGCTCAACCCCATCATGACGCTGGGCGCGCAGATCCTGGAGAACCTCAAGCCCATGCCGGGCGACAGCCGCGCCTACCGCCGTGCGCGCGCCATCAGGCTGCTCGACGAAGTCGGCCTGCCCGACCCCGCCGCCATGCTCGCGCGCCACCCCTTCGAACTGTCGGGCGGCCAGCAGCAGCGCGCGATGATCGCCATGACCCTGGCGGCGGAACCCGCCCTGCTGATCGCCGACGAGCCCACCACCGCGCTGGACGTCACCACGCAGGCGCAGATCCTCGGCCTGCTGCGCGGCATCCAGCGCCAGCGGCGGATGGCGATGCTGTTCATCTCGCACGACCTGGACGCGGTGCGCGCCATGTCGGACCGCGTCGCCGTCATGTGCGCGGGACGCCTGGTCGAACAGGGCCCCGCCCGCGACGTCCTGCTTGCCCCGCGCCACGACTACACGCGCACCCTGATGGCCGCGCACGCCCCGCAGCCGCTCAAGCGCCGGCATACCCCGGCCTCGGCCGAAACGGCCATCGAACTGAACGGCGTATGCGTGGACTATGGACGTTGGAAACCCAGGCGCGCGCTCGAACAGGTAACGCTGCAAGTGCGCGCCGGCGCCACGCTGGGCATCGCCGGCGAATCCGGCTCAGGCAAGAGCACGCTGGCCCAGGCCATCATGGGGCTGCTCGAACCCAGCGCCGGCTCGGTGCGCGTGTTCGGCATGGACCCCGCCGCCCGGCGCGGCCGGCGCGCGTTCGCCGCCACCTGCCAGTACGTTTTCCAGGACACGTCGGGCAGCCTCAACCCGCGCCGCACCCTGCTGCAGGCCCTGTCCGAGCCGCTGCTGGCGCGCGGGCTGCCGCGCGCCGGCCTGCGCGAGCGCTGCATCGCCATGCTCGACGACGTCGGCCTCGCCCCCGAGCTGCTGGCGCGCTTTCCGCACCAGATCTCGGGCGGACAGCGCCAGCGCGTGGTCATCGCCCGCGCGCTGGCCATGCGGCCGCGCGTGCTCATCTGCGACGAACCGGTCTCGGCGCTGGACGCCACCGTACGCAACCAGATCCTGGCGCTGCTGGCCAGGCTGCGCGACCAGCACGGCCTGACGCTGGTCTTCATCGGCCACGACCTGGGGGTGATGGCATCGCTGGTCGACGACATCCTCGTCATGCGGCGCGGCCGCGTGGTCGAGCACGGCGAGGCCGCCAGCGTATTCGCCAGCCCGGGCCACCCCTATACCCGCGAACTGCTCGACGCGAGCCGCCTGTCGAACACGCCGCGCCCGGCGCCGCAGCCCCGCCCGGCCCGGCGCCAGGCCCGCGCCCCCGGCCCGGCGGCCGGATTCGGGCAGCAGGCGCTGTTCACGTGAGGCGGCGCGGGAGAATCACCCCTCGCCGTACAGCCTGTGATTGATGGCGATGAAGTCGTGGAAACTGCGCGCCGCATCCGAGAGCGCCACGCCGCGGTTCGTGTAAAGGCCGACCCGGATCATCACCTCGGGCTCGGCCACCGGGATCGCCACGACCTTGTGGATGCGCAGGTACTTCAGCGCGTACTCCGCGAAAATGGTCACGCCGTCGCCCGACTCGACCACAGAGAGAATGCTGTGCAACTGGGAAAGCTCGATGACCGGCATGCGGGAGAAGTCGCGGCCCGTGTCGGCATGCAGCTGCTCCAGTGAACTGCGGTGGGACAGCACGAGCGTCTCGCGCGACACCTCCTCCCAGGTGACGGCGCGCCGCTGGGCGAACGGATGATGCTGGGCCACCACCAGCATGATGGGACTGCTGAACAGATGCTGGCAGGCCACGGCCGGCGGCATGCGATGCCGGATCGGCCCGATGCCCAGATCCACCGTGCCTTCGGCCATCTGCACCGGCAGCACGTCCGGGTTGACGTCCTTCAGGTCGATGCGCACGTCCGGGTGCAGGCGCGAGAACTCGAGCAGCCAGGCCGGCATGCGCGAGGCGATCAGCGCGCCGGTGGCGCCCAGGCGGAATTGCTTGTTCTTGCGCTGCACCAGGTCGTCCGCGGCGTCATGCAGGCGGTGCACGTCGATCAGCACTTGCTCGGCGTGGGTGAGGTAGGTGCGCCCCTCCGGCGTCAGCGCCAGCCGGCGGGTGGTGCGGTCGAACAGCCTGAAGCCGATCTGCCGCTCGAGCTCCTGGACCAGGTGGCTGAGCGCGCCCTGTGTCATCGACAGCGCCTCGGCGGCCTTGCCGAAACTGCCCAGGTGGTTCACGAGCGAGAACGCTCGCAACTGCCTGAGCGTGACATTCAGCTTGATGATCTTCATGTTGCCTTGGCGACGGCTCCAGCGCCATTCCAATATATGTAGTTTCTCAATATATCATCGAAGAGAAAGAATCAAACCGGCGCCCGGGCGCCGCTAGACTGCCCGCAGCACGATTCGAACCAAGCAGACGCAGGCAGGAGACACAATGAAGAGGATTCTGGGCGCCATCGCCCTGACCGCCGCCGCCGTGGCGGCCGGCGCCGCCAATGCGGCAGAAGGTTTTCCCAACCAGCCCATCAAGATCGTCGTGCCGTACCAGGCCGGCGGCGGCACCGACCAGGTGCTGCGCATCGTCGCGCCCCAGGTGTCGGCGCTGCTGGGCCAGCCCATCATCATCCTCAACCGGCCTGGCGCCAGCACCGTGATCGGCATGAAGGAAGTGATCGCCGCCAAGCCCGACGGCTATACGCTGGCCCTGTCCACCAACACCAGCTACAGCCTGATCCCCTATACCCAGTCGCCGCAGCCCTACGATCCGGAAAAGACCCTGGAATACATCACCGCGCTGGGCGAAACGCCGCTCATCCTGACCACCCACCCGGGGTTCTCCAGGAACTTCCCGGCGTTCATCGCCAAGGTGAAGCAATCGCCGGGCGCCTACTCGTACGCCACCTATGGCGTGGGCGGCATCACCCACCTGGCCGCCGAGGTGCTGATGGGCGACATGGGCATCAAGCTCAACCAGGTGCCGTACAAGGGCTTCGAGGCGGTCACCGCGGTGGCCGGCGGCCAGGTCGATGCGATGGTCGATGGCGTGAACTCCCCCACGCCGATGATCCAGGCGGGCAAGATCATCCCGCTCGTCACGCTGCAGCACACCCGCACGAAATTCCTGCCCGATACGCCCACCCTGACGGAGATCGGCTATCCCAACGCCAGCACCAGCACCATCTCCTATATCCTGGCCGCGCCCAAGGGCACGCCGCAACCGGTCATCGACAAGCTGTACCAGGCCTTCTCCCAGGTGATGGGCGAGCCCGCCATCATCGAGAAGATCGAGCAGACGAAGTCCATGCCGATGCACATGACGCCGGCGCAGACCAAGGCCTACATCGATGCCGAAGCCGAACGCTTTCGCCGCATCATCGTCGAGCGCAAGATCACGTTCAACTGACATGGACATCCGCGACATCAAGCCGGCCGGCCCGACCTGGCTGGACGTGGTCGGCCGGCACGCCGCCGCCACGCCCGAGCGGACCGCCCTGGGCCTGGACGGCCACACCCTCAGCTACAGCCGTCTGCTGGCCGTCGTCGACGAGGCGGCGGCGCTGCTGGCGCGGCTGGGCGTGCGGCGCGGCGACCGCGTCGCCCTGCTCTCGCCGCCCAGGCCCGAGGCCATCATCACGTTCCTGGCCTGCTCCAGGCTGGGCGCGGTCTGGCTGGCCCTCAATCCCAAGTACAAGGCCCCGGAGATCCACTACATCCTGGACCATGCCCGGCCCACGCTGCTGATGTCGGTGCGCGAGTTCGACAACACCGGGTATGTCCGGACGGTCGAGCAGGCGGTCGCCGACATCGGGCGCGACAGCGGCCACGCCATCGCCACGGTGTTCTTCGACCGCGGGCAGCCGACGCACGACGATCTGTTCGCCGCGCTGGAGGCGGCCGCGCAAGGGCTCGACGGCGGCGCCCTGCCCGAGCCGGCGTCCGCGCAACCCGGCCAGGCCTGCATGCTGGTGTACACCTCGGGTTCGACCGGGCGCCCCAAGGGCGTCCTGCTGGCGGAGTTCGCCTCGCTGTTTCGCGCCACGGTGCAGAAAGACTATTTCGCCACCAGCCGGCCGCCCTGCATACTGAACTTCTCGCCCATCAACCACGTGGGCGGCATGCAGTTCCGTTCGCTGGTCCAGCTGGCGGCCGGCGGCACCATCCATTTCCAGGAACGCTTCCAGCCCGGCGAAACCCTGGCGCTGATCCGCCGCCACCGCGTCAACATGCTCATGCTCGGCCCCACCATGCTGAACATGCTGATGGCGCACGAGGATTTCGATGTCGACATCTTCCAGCAGCTGGAGTGGTACATCTCGGCCGGGGCGGCCCTGCCCGTGCCCGCCCTGAAGCTGCTGGCGGCCAACTGCCCGCGGGTGGGCTCGGTGTACGGCTCGACCGAGTCCTGCTCGACCGTGACCTATGCCAGCCTGGACGACTCGTTCGACGCGGTCGCCTACAGCATCGGGCGCCCCATCCCCGGCGACGAAATGCGCGTGGTCGATGCGCAGGGCCAGCCGGCCGGCCCCGGCGTCGAGGGCGAACTGCAGATCCGCAGGCGCTATTGCATGGTGGGCTACCTGAACGACCCGGCCGCCACGCGCGCAGCCTTCACCGAGGACGGCTGGTACAAGACCGGCGACCTGGCCGCCCTGTTGCCCGACGGCAGCTTCAAGCTGTCCGGGCGCATCAAGGAGATGTTCAAGTCGGGCGGCTACAACGTCTATCCGCGCGAAGTCGAGCTTGCCCTGGAGGCGCACCCCCAGGTGAAGATGGCCGCCGTCGTGGCGGTGGACGACCCGATGTTCCAGCAGGTCGGCCACGCCTACGTGCTGGTCGAGCCGCGCACCCCGCTGACCGCCGACCAGCTGACGGCCTGGAGCAAGGAGCGGCTGGCCAACTACAAGGTGCCCAAGCGCATCGAGCTGCGCACCGCGCTGCCGATGCTGGCCATAGGCAAAGTGGACAAGGTCGCGCTCAAGGAGGCGGCCGCCCGCGACGCCGCCGCGCCGGCCGGCTGAGCACCGTTTCAACGCATACGCGCAATCGCGCGGAGGATCCCCGCATGAACCAAGCAGTAAGCATACGCCGCGATGGCGCGACCGCCATCGTCACGCTGGACCGCAAGCAGAACAGGAACGCCCTGTCGCAGGCCGTCATGGCCGAACTGACCGAAGTCGCCGAGGGGCTGCGCGGCGAGCGCGACATCAGCACGGTCATCCTGACCGGCACCCAGGAGATCTTCTCGGCCGGCGTCGACCTGAAAGACCCGGCCCGCTGGGAAATCGACGCCGCCGACATCGAGGGAATCCGCATGGCCTCCGAGCGCGGCGCCCGGATGTGCCGCGCCTGGGAGAGCATCCCCCAGCTGACCATCGCGGCGGTCGAAGGCCTGAACGTCGGCGGCGGGATCGCCCTGACGCTGTGCTGCGACTGGCGCATCCATTCGGAAACCGCTCGCCTGCGCCTGCCCGAGGCGCAGATCGGCATCCCCCTGAGCTGGCAGACCGTCCCGCGCCTGGTCAACCTGGTGGGGCCGTCCAAGGCCAAGCAGTTGATCCTGCGCGGCAAGGAGCTCGACAGCCAGACCGCGCTGGAGCTGGGGCTGGTGGACCTGGTCGTTCCGCCCGGAACCGCCCTGGAAGCGGCGCTGGAAATCGCCCGCGACGTCAACCGCAACCCCCGGCTGGTCATCACCATGACCAAGCAGAGCATCAACAACTACGCCAACGCCCTGGCGCACCTGTCCACGCACATGGACGTCGACCAGGCGGTGCTGTGCGGCATGAGCGCGGCCGCCGTCCAGGCGCGCCGGCAGTTCTCCGCGCCCACGGCCTAGGACCGCCGCGGCGGCCCCGTCCCCCGATCCCCCGGACCGCGCATTGACCCGTCCGGGCGATCTCAGTAAGCTAAAACCCGATTCGTACCCGAGGCCCGCCATGTCTGGGCGCGGCTCGCGGCAAGCGAAGCAGGGCGTGAAGGCCGTTCACCGGGTTCTCGCCACGAAAAAGATCGGGGGAATGGCTCATGGGCGCCGAAAAAGGGCCAATGAACGTCCGGGCACTCGAAGCCTTCCGCGCCGTCATGCGCACGGGCTCGATGACCGCCGCAGCGCGCATCATCCACACGACCCAGCCGAACATCAGCCGCCTGGTTTCCATGCTGGAGGCCGAGCTCGACCTGAAGCTGTTCGTCCGCGAAGGCAACAAGCTGCACGTCACCGACGAAGGCGCCGCCTTCTTCAAGGAGGTCGAGCAGCATTACGCCGGACTGCGCGCGCTCAAGGACGCGGCCCGCACCATCAAGCAGCTGGGCGGCGGCAGGCTGCACATCGCCGTCGCGCCGGCGCTCAGCCACGGGTTCCTGGCCAGCGCCGTGACCGCGTTCACGCAGCGCCATCCCCGGGTCACGCTGTCCATACGCACCTGTAACTCGTACATGGTGGAGCAGCTGGTGAACTCCCAGCTGTGCGACCTGGGCCTGGCCGCGTTCATCGGGCACGTCACCGAACCCGGCCTGGAGGCCGAGCGCATCGCCAGCATCCGCGGCGTGTGCCTGCTGCCCCAGGCCCACCGGCTGGCCGCGCGCGACGTGATCCACGCGCGCGACCTGGAAGGCGAGCCGTTCGTCTCGATCGCGCGCCAGAACGGCAGCCGCGAGCACGTGGACAGCCTGTTCGAAAAAGCCAAGGTCACCCGCAGGATCGAGGTCGAGGCCGAGAACGCGTCCACCATCTGCCATCTGGTGGCGCAGGGGCTGGGCGTCAGCGTGCTGAACGCCGTCATCGCCGAGGACTTCCGCTGCCACGGCCTGGTGGTCAAGGAGTTCCGCCCGGCCATCCACTTCCCCATCACCCTGCTTCGATCCAGCCACCGGCCCCGCAGCCTGCTGGTGGCCGCCTTCATCGATTGCCTGGGCGAGGTTCTCAACCAGCGCTTCACGCCCTCGCAGCTCGCCGTCTGCGACTGACGCGCCCGCCGCAAGCCGCGCCGCCTGCATATAAATAATTTATGGCGGCTGCGTTTTTTTTGATTTGACGCTGCACGGGGCGTGAAACACCATAGGACACAAGAACGAGCAGGCCGGCGCCTGGCGATCAGCCAGTGCCGGAAGACGTGGTAGTTGACTTTCAGGTAGTACCCGGCAGCCGGGCGGCCCTTGGCCCCCGCGCACGGACGCACACTGGACAGGACAAACATCATGGATACGGCAACCCGGCGCACCTTCCTCAAGCGATCGGTCGGCATCGGCCTGGCGACCATCGGCGGCAGCTACCTGCGCATCGGCCACACGGCGGACGATCACATCTATGTCACCAGTTCGGGCGGCTCGTTCCTGGAGAACGTGCGCAAACACATGGCCGAGCCCTTCGAGAAGCAGTCCGGGGTGAAGGTGACCCTGGTGCCGGGCACCAACCCGGCCCACGCGCTCAAGATACTGTCGAGCCGCGGCACGCCTCCCTATGACGTGGCGGCCTTCGGCGGCAACGACATGTACCGGCTGATACGGGCGAAGAAGCTGGCCCAGGTCGACGAGAAAAGCGTGCCCAGCCTGGCCGACGTGCCCGAAAAATTCAAGGCCGACTGGGAGGGCTGCGGGTCGCTGTACGACTACAGCAGCGTCGGCATCGCCTACCGGCCCGACAAGATCCAGGGCGGCGTCAAATCCTGGAAGGAGTTCGCCGAACGCACCGCCGCGGGCGAATTCGGCAAGCAGGTTTTCTTCAACAACCTCAGCTCCAACGTGCGCGGCGCCGAAGTGCTGTCCATGTTCGGCAAGATCTACGGCAGCGGATACGGCGACATCGAGGCGTCCATCGCCACGCTGGAGCGGATGAAGCCGCACATCTTCAAGTTCTTCACGGCCTTCAACGATCCGGTCGTGCTGCTGACCAGCGGCGAGGGCGCCATCGGCCCGGGCTGGGACGGACGCACGTTCATCGCCGAGGATTCGACCAAGGGCATGGTCAAGTGGGTCGATCCCGCCGAAGGCGCGGTCTCCAGCGGCCCGGTCATGGCCGTGGTGAAGGGCGGCAAGGAGGACCTGGCCAAGGCCTTCATGAACTACGCCCTGGGCGAGGAGGCGCAGAAGGCATTCTGCGAGGCCATGTACTACGGCGCGGTCAACCGCAAGGTGCAATACAGCGAGAAGCTCAAGCACCGCCTGCCCAGCATCGACTCCGTCCAGCTCGTCGACACCGCGCTGCTGATCAAGAACATGAGCGCCCTGCTGGACCTGTGGAACAAGCGCATCGCCAGCTGAAGCCCGCCTGAGCCCGCGGGGACCGCCCCGCCCCAAACGCGAACCACGTATCTCGTCCGCCATGCGCCGCGCGCGCAACGGCCGTGGAGTGTCTACCCATGAAGCAACGCGTGCTGTTCCTGTCGCCGGCATTGCTGTTCATTACCCTGCTGCTGTTCGTGCCGTTCCTGTACCTGCTGTACCTCAGCTTCATGGACCAGGACTACCTGTACGGCGGGCCGGCCCTGCCCGGTTTCGGCAACTATGTCGAGGCGTTCAGCAACCCGATCTACTGGGAAAGCATCCTCAACACCTTTCGCATCGGCGCCACCGTGACCGTGGCCACCCTGGTCATCGGCTTTCCCATCGCCTACATCATCTCGGTCTCCGGCAAGGCCCTGGCGACCACGCTGACCGTCGTGACCGTGCTGCCGCTGTTCGTCAGCGTGGTGGTGCGCGGCTTCGGCTGGATCATCGTATTCGGCCGCGAGGGCCCGCTCAACGCGCTGCTGCTGTGGACCGGCCTGGTCAGCCAGCCCATCCAGGTGCTGTATACCGAGGCGGCCGTCATCATCGCGCTCACGCACCTGCTGCTGCCGTTCATGATCCTGCCGGTGCTGGCCAGCCTGCGGGCCATCGACAAAAGCATCATCGACGCCGCCATGGTGCTCGGGTCGCGGCGCCGCGACGTGTTCCTGCACGTCATCATCCCGCTCTGTTCGCCCGGATTCGTGGTCGGCTCGCTGCTGGTCTTCCTGCATGTGCTGGCGACCTTCGTCCTGCCCGCGATGCTCGGCTCGATCAACATCAAGATGATCGCGACCATGATCTACCAGCAGGTGATGATCGTCGGCAACGTCCCCGCCGGCGCCGCCCTGGCCGTCATCCTGTTCGTCTTCACCATGCTGATCTTCGGCCTGATCGGCGCGCTCAGGAACCGCCTGAACTTCGATTCCAGCCCCGTCCAAGAGGGCCAGGCCCGATGAAAAAAGCCCTCAGCGCGCTGTACATCGTCTTCATGTGCAGCCCCTTGCTCATCGTGGTCGGCGCGGCCTTCGAGCCGCAGGAGATCCTGAGGTTTCCGCCCCATGGAGTGTCGCTGACCTGGTTCGGACGGGTGCTGAAGGACCCGGCGTTCCTCGATGCGGCGAGCAACAGCCTGATCGTCGGCGTGCTGGCGACCGTGCTGTCGGTGGTGCTGGGCCTGCTTTCGGCCTACGCCCTGGCCCGCGGCAGCGGCCGCTACCGCGAGACCATCCTGGGCCTGCTGCTCTCGCCGCTGGTGATCCCGGAGCTGGTGATCGGCCTGGCGCTGCTGCAGATGCTGACGCTGATGAATGTCGCCACCGACCTGCTGACCCTGGTGCTGGCCCACACGGTCATCTGCCTGCCCTACACGGTGCGGCTGCTCTACAACGGCGTCAGCGCGATCAACGAGAGCCTGGAGAACGCCTCGCTGCTGCTGGGAGCCAGCCGGGGCGGCACCATCGTACGGGTGACCCTGCCGCTCATGAAGAACTCGATCGTGGCGGCCGCGCTGTTCGCCTTCCTGACCAGTTTCGACAACACCGTCATCTCGCTGTTCCTGGTCGACGCCTCGACCATGACGCTGCCCATCACCATCTACAACTATGTCGAATTCAGCCTGGATCCGGCGATCGCCGCCTTGTCGACCATCCTGATCCTGCTTTCCTGCGCGGTGGTTTCCATCATCAGCAGGGTCTCCGGCCTGGACAACATGGGACCAAGAAAATGAAGGCACGCCAAGACTACTCGATCGAGCTCAGGGACCTGACGCTGGCCTACGGCGAGCGCGACATCATCTCGGGCCTGAACCTCGACGTGCGGCGCGGCGAGATCCTGTCGCTGCTGGGCCCCAGCGGCTGCGGCAAGACGACCACGCTGCACGCCATCGCCGGCCTCATCGTGCCGCGCAAGGGCTCGGTCGTCATCGACGGCGTGGACCAGACCGACGTTCCGATCAACCGGCGCAACGTCGGCATGGTGTTCCAGGGGTACGCGCTGTTTCCCCACATGACGGTGTTCGACAACGTCTCGTACGGCTTGCGCATCAAGTCCGTTCCCAAGGCCGAAATCCGCGAACGCACGATGCGCGCCCTGGCCCTGGTCGGCATGGAACAGTACGCGCAGCGCAAGCCCAGGCAGCTCTCGGGCGGCCAGCAGCAGCGGGTGGCCATCGCGCGCACCATGGTGATGGAGCCGCGCGTGCTGCTGCTGGACGAACCCCTGTCCAACCTGGACGCGAAGCTGCGGCACGAAATCCGCGGCGACCTCAAGCGCATCCTGCGCGAACTGTCCATTACCTCGGTGTTCGTGACGCACGACCAGGAGGAGGCGATGTTCCTGTCCGACCGGATCGTGCTGATGAAGGACGGCGCCATCGCCCAGCTGTCCTCGCCCCGCGAGATCTACGACAACCCGGCCAACTCGTTCGCCGCCGCCTTCCTGGGCAATACCAACTTCATCGCCGCCACCCTGATCAGCCAGACGCCGGATCACACCGGCTGCGAAGTCAGCGCCACCGAAACCGGCCAGGTGCTCAAGGGGCGCTCGGCCCTGCCTTTCGATGCGCAGCAGCCGGTCTTCCTGTCCGTCAAGCATGACCGGGTCAGCTACACCCTGTCCCACGAGGAGTTTCTCGCGCTGCGGGACCGGCCGGGCATTTCCACCATGCAATGCCGCGTCGCGGACGTGCACTTCCTCGGGCATGTGACCAAGGTCGAATGCCAGGCGGGCGACCAGACCATGACGGTGCTGCGCTCGTCGGCCTGCGTGCCGCCGGACCTGGCCGCCGGCGCCGTCATCTATCTCTATTGGCCCGAGGAAGAAAGCCTCGTGCTGTCCTTGTGAACCGGCAAGCCTCACGCCGCATGCGTGACGTCATTCCATCAACCAGAGGGAAAGCAAGATGAGCAAAGCATTTGGACTCGAACTTTCGGAGACCGAGCAGGAACGGGTGGCGCGCATCCGCAAGGATTTCGTCTACTGGAACCTGTGCGACTCCACCACGCGCGAGTGCGGCGACGAAACCTACCTGGAGCAGGTCAAGGCGTCCAACGTCACCGCCATCAACCACACGGTCTGCTACACCGTGGACTTCGCCGAAGGCGTGAAGAACGTCGCCCACTGGACGCGGCTCTACGATGGGCGTCCGGACGTGGGCTTCATCGCCAAGACGTATGCCGACATCGAGCGGGCCCGCAAGGAGCGCCGGACCGCGATCTTCATGGGGTTCCAGGACGTCACCGCCCTGGAGGACGACATGGACCGGATGGAGGTGTTCTACAACCTGGGCATCCGCTTCGTGCAACCCACCTACCAGGACCGCAACCTGTTCGGCGACGGCTGCGGCGAGCGCTTCCAGTCCGGGCTCAGCAAGCTGGGCATCAAGTTCATCGAGAAGCTGGATGAGCTGGGCATCGTCATCGACACTTCGCACGTCGGCATCGGCACCACCATCGACTGCGCCAACATGTCCAGTCGGCCCATCATGGCCACGCATACTGCCGCCCGCGCCATCGTCGATACGCCGCGCAACAAGACGGACGACGAGATCAAGGCCATCGCGGCCAAGGGCGGCGTGATCGGCATCGCCGGAAAGTCCGGTTTTCTCAAGAAGGACGGCCTGGAGACCGGCAGCACCATCAACGACATGATCGACCATGTCGTCTACATCGCCGACCTCGTGGGCATCGATCACGTCGGCATCGGCACGGACGTCGGCGACCTGCGCAAGTACAGCCCCGACCGGATGGCCGAGTTCCACTCCCGCCACCCCGAGGTGGCCATCATCGGCCCCGGGCTGCGCACCGACCTGATGCACCCCAAGGACGTCGGCCCGGGCACGCTGCACTACATCATCGCCTATCTCGTCAAGCGCGACTTCAAGGACGACGAGATCCGCAAGGTGCTGGGCGAGAACGCCAACCGGGTGGTCAAGGCGGTTTTCCGCGATTGAGGCGCCGCGCGGCGAGGAGGAACGGACATGGCAATCAGTGCAGCGGCGGACGCGGCGCCGAGGTTCTCCAGCCACGATGTCATCGTCGTGGGAGGCGGACTGGTGGGCTCGGCGCTGGCCTACGGGCTGCGCCGCCGCCTGGATCGCGTGGCCGTGCTGGACGAGGGCGACCTCGCCTACCGCGCCTCGCGCGGCAACTTCGGCCTGATATGGGTGCAGAGCAAGGGCATGGGCATGCCGCGCTACGGCGTGTGGACCATGGTCTCGCAACGGGCATGGCCGGACCTGGCGGCGCGGCTGCTCGACGAGTCCGGCATCGACGTGCACCTGGAGCAGCAAGGCGGCCTGCACGTGCTGCTGTCGGACGAGGAAGTGCAGGCGCGCATCGACTTCATGACGCGGCTGCTGGCCCAACCCGGCATGAGCGACTACGCCTGGAAGCTGCTCGATCGCCATGAGCTCGCCGACCTGGTGCCCGGCATCGGGCCCGAGGTGCGCGGCGCCAGCTGGACGCCGGTCGACGGCATCGCCAACCCCCTCAAGCTGCTGCGCGCCTTCCACACCACTTTCGAGCGCAACGGCGTGGACTACCTGCCGCGCTGCCCGGCGCAGGCCATCAGCCGGCACGCCGACGGCATGTTCGTCGTCGACACCCCGCGCGGCCGCCTGCAGGCGCCGCGCCTGGTGCTGGCATGCGGGCTGGGCAACCAGGCGATGGGCGCGCAGGTCGGGCTGGACATCCCGGTGCGGCCGCAGCGCGGCCAGATCATCGTGCTGGAACGCACCCATCGGGTGCTGCGCACGCCGATCAGCACGCTGCGGCAGATGGACGAGGGCAGCTGGCTGATCGGCGACTCGCAGGAGGAAGCCGGTTACGCCGACGACGAAGTCAGCCTGCCCATTCTCGGCACGCTGGCCGACCGCGCCGTGCGCACCCTGCCGGCGCTGCGCGAAGTCAATGTGGTGCGCTCCTGGTCGGCGCTGCGCGTGATGTCGCCCGACGGTTTTCCCATCTACGCGCAATCGGCGAGCTGTCCCGGCGCCTTCGTGGCCACCTGCCACAGCGGCGTCACCCTGGCCGGCGCCCATGCGCTGGTGCTCGCCCCCATGATCGCCGACGGCGCGCTCGCCGACGATATGGCTTCCTTCTCCCCGCGGAGGTTTCATGTTCAAGAGGCTTGAGGCGGTGCCCGGGCAAGCGGCGCGACCGGTCGTCCACATCGACGTCAACGGCGTGGCCGTACCGTGCCGGGCCGGCGACAGCGTGGCCGCCGCCCTGCTGGCGGCCGGGCACGACGCATGCCGGATGACCGTGGTCGGCGGCGTGCCGCGCGGCCCCTACTGCATGATGGGCGTCTGCTACGACTGCCTGGTCACCATCGACGGGCAGCCCAATCGCCAGGCGTGCATGACGCCGGTGCGCGACGGCATGCGGGTGGAGCGCCAGCAGCGCGCGCGGGAGGTCCTGCCATGACGCGCCGCTGCGAACTGCTGGTGGTGGGGGCCGGCCCGGCAGGCATGGCGGCGGCCACCCAGGCCGCCGCCCTGGGCGTGGATACGCTGCTGCTGGACGAACAGCCGACGCCGGGCGGACAGATCTACCGCGCCATCACGACGACCGCGCTGACCGACCCGGGCGTCCTCGGACCCGACTACTGGCACGGCGCCAGCCTGCTCGAACCGTTGCGCGCCAGCGGGGCCGCCTACCTGTCCGGCGCGACGGTATGGGCGGTGTCGCGCACCGCCGATACCGGCGACGGCGACGCCTTCGAGGTGGCCTTTTCCGTCGGCGGGCAGGCCGACATCCTGCGCACGCGCCACATCCTGCTGGCCACGGGCGCCCTGGAGCGCCCCTTCCCCATCCCGGGCTGGACCCTGCCCGGCGTGGTGACGGCCGGCGCGGCGCAGATCCTGCTCAAGACCGCCGCGATCGTGCCGGGCGAGCACGCGGTGCTGGCCGGCGGCGGGCCGCTGCTGTACCTGCTGGCGTGGCAATACCTCAATGCCGGCGTCAGGATCGAGCGCCTGCTCGAAACCACCGCGCCGGGCGGGCTGGCGCGGGCCTTGCCGCACGCCCTGGATTTCCTGCGTTCGCCCTACCTGGCCAAAGGCCTGAAGCTGATGCGCGCGGTGCGGGCCAACGTGCCCATCACGCGGGGCGTACGGGACTTGCGGGCGCAGGGGCGCGAGCGGCTGGAATCGCTGAGCTATCGCGCCGGCGGACGCACGCACGACATGCCGGCGCGCCACCTGATGCTGCACCAGGGGGTCGTCCCCAACCTGAACCTGTCGCGCGCGCTGGGCGTGGACCACCAATGGAACCCGACCCAGGCCTGCTGGCAGCCGCGGGTGGACGACTGGGGCGCGACATCGGTAGCGGGCATCGGCATGGCCGGCGACGGCGCGGGCATCGGCGGCGCCGTCGCGGCCGAGCACCGCGGCCGCCTGGCCGCCCTGCAGGCCGCCGTCGCGCTCGGCCGCATCGACGACGCCCGGCGCGACCGCGAGGCCCGGGCGCCGCGCCGGGCCCTGGCGCGGGCGATGCGCGGGCGCGCCTTCTTCGACGTGCTGTACCGCCCCGCCGACGCCTATCGCCGTCCGGGCGACGACACCATCGTCTGCCGCTGCGAAGAAGTCACCGCGGGCCAGATACGCGAGACCGTCCGGCTGGGCTGTTCCGGGCCGAACCAGATGAAGGCCTTCCTGCGCTGCGGCATGGGCCCCTGCCAGGGCCGGCTCTGCGGCCTGACCGTCAGCGAACTGATCGCCGACGAACGCGGCGTGCCGCTGCCCGAGGTCGGCTATTACCGCCTGCGCTTTCCCACCAAGCCGGTGACGCTGAGCGAACTGGCCTCGCTGCCGCAGACCGACGCCTCGCGCCAGGCGGTGGTGCGCCTGAAGAAAACCGCCTGAGGCGAGCCGCGCTGGCGCCTGGGCGGCGATGCGTTCGCGGCCTTGCTGCGCGGCGGCCACGCCCCGAAGGGCCAGGCCCTGGGCGAGGCGGTCGCCGGGCGCCTCGCCACAGGCGTCAAAACGCGCGTCATCGGCGCGTCGGGCAATCCTCCCCGATGCAGCGTGCAGGTCTCTTGACGGCCGTCAATATCCCATCCTGCGCCAGGTCTATCGTGAACCCAGCTCTCACGCTTCGGAGTTCTCATGTATCAGCGCATCCTGGTTCCCATCGACGGCAGCCCGACCTCTGAACTTGGCGTGCATGAGGCCATCCGTATGGCTCGTCTCGCGCACGCCAGAATTAGATTGATTCACGTCGTGGACGAACTCTCGTTCGCGTTCGGGGTCGACGCATACGGTTACTCCGCCGCCGAACTGCCCGATCTGTTGCGCCGCGACGGCGCGGAGATTCTGAAGAAAACCTTGGCCGCGGTACGCGAACAGGGCATCCCCGCGGATAGCGTCATGTGCGAGCGTCTGCAAAAGAAAGTCCACGAACGCGTCATCGCCGAAGCCGAAGCCTGGCAGGCCGATCTGATCGTAATCGGCACGCACGGCCGGCGCGGCGTGCGTCGAATGATGCTCGGCAGCAGCGCGGAGAATATTCTGCGAAACGCCCCGGTTCCGGTGCTACTGGTTTGCGCGCCGGCAGGGACGGCCTGAGCTGTCCCGGTCGCGGGCATGGCTTGCCGCAGGCTGGCTCATCATGGCGGAACCTCGGCGCCTGTGCAGCGAGAACCGCCATGCGTCCGCCACCGCCGGACCACGTCCGATGCTCGGCGCTTCCTCCAAGTGGTTGGGCGCGGGTCTGATCACCGGAGCGGCGGACGACGACCCCAGCGGTATTGCCACCTATTCGCAAGCGGGCGCCCAGTTCGGCTACTCGATGCTATGGACAATGCCGCTGACACTGCCGTTGATGGTCGCAATCCAGCTGGTCAGCGCACGCATAGGCTATGTCACCAGGCGCGGCCTGACCGCCAATATCAAGCAGCACTTCTCCCCAACGGTGCTATGGCTGGTGGTGGGAATGCTGGTGATCGCCAATACCCTGAATGTGGCTGCGGACATCGCCGCCATGGCGCAGGCGCTGCATCTGGTGATCGGCGGTCCGACAGGCGTATACGCCATCGCCTTTGGCGCACTCAGCCTGACGCTGCAGGTATTCATGCGCTATCGGGTCTATGTACGGTGGCTGAAATGGCTGACGCTCGCCCTGCTGGCCTACGTCGCACTGGTCTTCACAGTCCAGCTGGATTGGCCGGCCCTGGCCCGGCAAATATTCATGCCCGGCCTGGCCTTCGACCGCGACACCTTGATGATGATCGTGGCCGTATGCGGCACGACGATCAGCCCGTATCTGTTCTTTTGGCAGGCCGCCCTCGAAGTGGAAGGCGGCGGCGCCGGCCAGCCTCGCTCCGGCCACGACGTACAACGGCAATTGCGCCGCATCCAGACCGATACCATCGCCGGGATGGCCTTCTCTAACCTGATCGGCTTCTGCATCATTCTCAGCGCGGCAGCAACGTTGCATCGGGCCGGAATCACCGATATCCGGACATCCGCGCAGGCCGCCGAAGCCCTGCGCCCGCTGGCCGGCGACACGTGTTTCCTGCTTTTCAGCCTGGGCATCATCGGCACCGGTCTGTTGGCCGTGCCGGTGCTGGCGGGTTCGGCAGCCTACGCAGTCGCCGAAGCGGCAGGCTGGCCGGCAAGCCAGGACGCCCGTTTGGAAATGGGAGAGGGACGCGCCTTCTACGCCGTGCTCGCCGCCGCCACGCTGGGCGGCGTACTGCTGTGCTTCATGCCGATCGATCCGGTAAAAGGACTGTTCTGGTCAGCGGTGCTCAACGGCGTGATCGCATTGCCGATCATGGTCGTGATGATGCGGATGGCGTCCCGGAAAGAAGCCATGGGAGCGCACGTCGTCGGCCCGCGCCTGCGGTTCGTCGGCTGGCTCGCCACTGGTTTCATGGCGGGCGTCGTGGTCGCGATGCTGGCCTCGCTGCCGCTGCCGGCGCCTTGAAGAACCAGCCCCAGCCGCCCCGTTCGGCCGCCCGCCCCACCACCGCGGCCGCCGCCTTATCGTCCGCAAAGAGGACCCGTTTCGCACGAGAATCGCCTGGCCCTTGACCGCCGTCAAGAACGGCTCCGCCGCCCGCGCTATTGTGGGTGCATGACGCGCATCCGCCCGGGTTCGGGACGCGGGCGCAGCGCTTGCGGGAAAGACCGTTTCAAATCGAGGAGACCGATATGTACCATCGCATTCTTGTCCCGGTGGACGGAAGCAAAGTCGCCGACCGAGCCCTGGACCACGCCGTCCGCCTGGCCAGGCTTACCGAAGCCAGACTGTGCGTGATCTATGTCATCGAATATCCGAGCACGCTGTACACGTCGGATTTCTTCGACGTGGAGCCGTTTCACGCGGCCATGGTCGATGAAGCGAAGGCGGTACTCGACAAGGCCATACTGTGTATGGACCGGGCCGGCGTGCTCGGGGAGGCAAGAACGATCGATTCCGGCGACGTCGGCAAGAGCATCGCGGAGGAGATCGAACATGCCGTGACGGATTGGAAGGCCGATCTGGTCGTGATGGGCACGCATGGGCGCCGAGGCTATCAACGCCTGATGCTGGGCAGCGTGGCCGAAGACTTTGCGCGACGCTCGCCCGTCCCCATCCTATTGATAACCGCCCAGGCGCAGTGACGCAGTCAAGCGGGCTACCCAGGTGGCTGCACGACCCGGATAGCCGCACGCGTCAGACCACCGAGATCCTGTCGTCCACGCTTTGCACCCCGGGCGCCGACCACGCCGCGCGCTCGATGGCATTGCGCTCCAGCCAGGTTCGAGCGGTTCCCTCAAGGATTACCTTGGCCTCGTCCACCTTCACCGTAATGCCGCGAGCCTCGACTTCCGCGCTGCGCTTGAGCGCGCTTTCTATGCGCTGCTTTATATCGCCGGGTTTGACCAGAGGCTGAACGGCAATCTGGTTGGACACCCCGAGGACACCGGCAAGTTTTCGGACGGCATGTTCCGCAGCCATTCGCTGGTAGTACCAATCGACCTTCCCGGTCAGCGTCACTCTACCCTTCTGCACCTTCACCTGGACTTTGTTATCCGGAACCGTGACGTCCCAGGCGATACAGTTGAGCGCCCGCGCCGCGATTTCGTCGTCTGCCGGCTGTCTTGCCGCGCCATCGCGAACCTCGATCTCCTGTGCGATGCCTCGCACGCCATTGACGCCCTGTACCACCCGTTCTGCGGCGAATTTCTGCGCATAGGTCGCCACATGGCCTGTCAGCGTTACCACGCCATTCTCTGCGGCGACACCAATGTCGGCGGCGTCAATGCTTGGTTCATAATCCAACGCGCGCTCCACCGCATCGCGCAACTCCGTATCTCTCATGACAATCTCCGAGTTGACCACAATCACGTCGCTTCATCGGCCAGCAAACCGATAAGCCATTCTGCAATCTGCTGCGAAGAAAACGTTGATGGCGGTCAACAACGCGCCGGATCCGCACGCCAGGAATCGCGGCGCCGCACACGCTCTGCCGATGTCAGTAACCGGATCCGATCTTGCGCAAGGCATCCGGATCGAGGATGTGGAGGTGGCGCCGCCGCACCTCCAGGACGCGCGCCGACTGCAGGCGGCCGAGAACGCGACTTACGGTCTCAAGCTGCATCCCGAGGTGATGGGCAATGTCTTCCCTGGTCATCTTCAGGACGAACTGCCTGGACGAGTAGCCGCTGGCGCCCAACCGCCCCGAAATATCCAAGAGAAAGCTGGCGACCCGCTCATCGCTGTTCATGCACGCCAGCGCCATCAACAAACGCCGGTATGAACCCGTCTCCTGCGCGATGGCCTTGTTCAATCTCAACGCCATCATCGTGTTGCCCCCCCAGCTGGCCACCAATTCAGCGAAGGGAATGATGCACACGACCGAATCTTCCAGCGCGATTGCGTCGCAGGTATGAGCGCCGTCCTCTATGCCATCGAGTCCCAGCAGCGCGCCTGCCATGGGAAAGGAAACGATCTGCTCGACGCCGGAAGAACAGGTGACGCGCAACTTTACCGAGCCCGCATATAGCTGGTAAAGATTGCCGAAAGCGTCGCCGGCCCGGTAGATCGCCTCCCCGCGGCGTACCATGCGACGAGGCATCCCGTGGGGCTGGGCCTGCCCCGGCATTTCCCCGCCTGGCCCCTGACACGACTCCGAGGCCAAGCATGCGCCTGCGGCCGCCAGCCTGCATGGGTCGGACGAAAAGACCGGGATAAAGTGTCGGCCCGGGGCCCCGTCGTCCTGCGCATCATCGCCCCTGCCTGCCGGATATGAGTGGTTCATCGCTTGCCTCCCATGGAATGAGGGCCGAGCTCGGAAATCGGAGGCGGCAGGATCAGTGTCGCGAGATTCAATCGTCCGCAATAGCGGGAAAAGTTGACAATTTTTCTAAGAAATTGGCTACAAGAGTAGGAATTTACCTACTTCCTTTTATCTAAGCCGGCCTCCGGATCTTCGATCAGGCCATGCTTGAGGGCATAGCGCACCAGATCGGCCTCACTGCGAAAATGCATTTTCAATAACAGGCGCGTCTTGTAGGTGCTGACCGTCTTGACGCTAATGAACAGATCCCGGGCGATCTCCGAATTTCGCATGCCCGCAGCAAGCAGCCGAAATACCGAGTATTCGCGATCCGACAATGAAAGATGAGGCAGTTCGGCGTGATGCGCATGCTTCTCGAAGGCGATGCTTTCGGCGAGCTCGCGGCTCAGGAATCGCCCGCCCATCGCCACCTTGCGCACCGCGCGGACCAGCTCTTCCGCCGCGCTATCCTTGGTCAGGTAACCGGCAGCCCCGGCGTTGATGGCGCGGGCGACGTATTGCTGCTCGCCGTGCATCGTCACGACCAGAATCGGAACCTTGGGATATTCGGCCCTGATCTGCCGTATCAGGTCTATTCCATCGCGCCCTGGCATCGACATGTCGAGCGCCAGGACATCCCATGGACGGCGAGCCAGCAATGCCAGCACCTCCCGCCCATTGGCCGCCTCGCCCTCGACCGCGATATCGCCGGTCTGATGGAGCAGCCGTTTCAGCCCTTCGCGCAACAAGGTATGGTCGTCGGCAAGCAGCAGTGCGATCATTGTTTCGAGGCCTCAACAGGAACCCGATTGCTCCAGCGGCACCATCACCTCCATTGTCAGACCGTTTCCGGGAGAGGTATGGATGTTCACGGCGCCGTTGAGCAAGCGCACGCGTTCGCGTATGCCCAGCAGGCCCAGGCAGTTCGGCAACGCGCTGGCCAGGTGTTCCGGCGTCGTACCGATCCCATTGTCCTGCACCAGAAGAGTGCAGCGCACGTCGGTGCAGCAAAGGCACAGATCCGCGCGGGTCGCGCGCGCATGCTTGGCGATGTTCGTAAGCGCCTCCTGCACGACCCTGAACAGCGCTGTCGATATCAACGTCGGGAGCGGTCTTTGGCCAGTATCGACATGAATCGCCACCTTCACGCCATAGCGCGACGTGAAGTCCGACGCCAACCATTCCAACGCCGCCTCCAGGCCCAGGTCGTCGAGCATGATGGGTCGCAAGTCCGAAGCAATGCGTCGCAGGGAGATGAATGAGCCCCTGATCAGATTGCGCATGATGGCAATGTGCCGGGATGCGTTTTCACAGGGGGTTGAAAGTTCCAATTCGAGTTGAGTCAACTCCATTGCGAGTGCGGTAAGACTCTGACCAAGATCGTCATGCAACTCACGCGCGATGTGTTTTCTTTCCTGCTCCCGCTCATGAAGCAGTGCATTGGACAGGCGAGTGAGCTCATCACGCGAAGCGCGCAGCGCCTGCTCCGTCTGCTGTCGCTCTGAAATATCCCGCAAGAAAACCGAAAAAAAGGTACCCGATGACGAGGCAACATGACAGATCGAGGCCTCCATTGGAAACTCCTCCCCGTTTGCCTTCAATCCCCACAGCGGCACGCCCGCCCCCATCCGGCGTCGGGAAACTCCGGTTTCCTTGAATCGTGCTATCTGCTCGGCATGGGCCCGGCGGAATCGCGCCGGAATGAGAATATCCACACTTTCGCCGATCACTTGCTCCGCCTCATGGAGAAAGACCCGCTCGGCTGCCGGATTGAACATGACAATCCGCCGCGCCGCGTCGATAGTGATTATCGGCTCGGTGGCCGCCTGAACGATATCGAGCAAAAGGGGGAGACTGGACTCATGCGTCACGACATCACTCCCGAAGAAATTCCGCGTCGCAGTGCGAGGAGGCCTAGCATGATTCCAGCACATGCCATCCCGGAGTTCAAGGGGAACCCGGCTCGCGAACCCGGGGATCAATTTACGATCGATATTTCCTGGGGGGCGGTGTCAATATCCCAACCCTTGTCGAAGTGTTCCTTCAAGCGGAACAGCGCCTCGTCGCACTCTTCGGCGAGCACCTCATACTGCTTCAATAGCAGTATGAACCGGGGCTTGGCCTTGAGAATCGTGACGATGTCGTCCACCGCGCGCAAACCGCCGTAACCTGAAAACACGCATATGACCGAGTACTCCCTGAGCCCGGCCCCCTCCCGCTGCAGGAAAGTACGCATGGGCGCCGCGATCGAACGCAGCCAGACCGGCGCGATCAGGATGACGTGGTCGAAACTATCGAGCGCCGGCCCGTCATAAACGATGGAAGGCAAGCGTCGAGCCAGAATGTCCATCATGCAGCGGATGTCGCCTTTCAGCCCCACTCTCGGACGCTCATCCTCGATCGGGTGGACCGGCCAGTTGCCCAGTTTCGCCAGCTGCTGCGCCACCATCCGCCCCGTGCCGGAACGGGAATAACAAATAATGCCAATCCGGTTCATGATTGCTCTCTTCCCGCGCGACCAGGCGCGTCCTCCTGCTCCATAAGCGCACGCAGAATGTCGCGCCGACTCACCAGGCCGACCAACCGGCCATTTCTCGTGACGGGGACTCGCTTGATGCTGTGCTTGAGCAGCACATCCGCGATTTCGGCGAGAGTGGCCCGTTCATCCAGGGTAATGGCCGGACTTGTCATGATGGCGGCCGCAGTCGTCCTGCCAAGCTGCAGGCTGTGCAGAAACTCAAGGTTGAGGGGCTCGCCCTCGGCCAACAGGTCCAGCCAACGGTCCAGCCTTTGCTGATGCGCGCTGTCCTTGCGCCTTATCAGATCCCCTTCGCTCACCACCCCGACCAGCGAGCCGTCGTCCGCCGTCACCATGACTGTGCTGACGCTTCTTTCCAGCATCATGCAGATGATCTCCGACACAGGAGTTCTCATATTGACGCACAGCGGATCAGGCGTCATGAAATCGAGCGCCACCATATCCTTCTCCTGCAAACCGATTCTTGCCGGCAATCCTGGCACTTCCAGCGGTCGGGCACCGGACGTTCATTCGATAGGTATCTTCCTGTCTTCATGGCCTGCCATCTTGGGCAAGGTCAAGGTCAGCAGGCCATTCTCGTACCTGGCCTTGGCCTTGGCCTGGTCGACGCTGCCCGCCAGCATGATGGTCCGTTCGTATTCTCCCCAGAACCGTTCCTGGCGGATCACGCGCTCGCCTGACTTGAACTCTTCGTCGCGCATCTTCTTGGCGCGAATCGTAATCGTGTTGTTGTCGATTTCGACACTGATGTTCTCCTTGGCGATCCCCGGAACCTCGGCTTTCAGAACATACTCATTGTCGGACTCGGTAATATCCACGTCCATACCGGCCGCGCCGTTACCCGCCTGCTGGCGCACAGGCCTGAGAAACGCTTGAAACAGCTCCGGTATGGATTCGGCTGGAAAAGAGAACAGGGGATAGTTCAGATTCGACATGGATATCTCCTTGCGGTGCGCAGCAAGCAATCGCTCGCCCTGGTTGATATGGTGTTCCCCTTGACGCACGGCCGAATTGACGTGGGTCAAGAAGCGAGCTGACCAACACGGACAACGGAGGCCCTCACGGCGCACTCCGGCACGCCTCGCATTCATCCTTCGATTCTTGTCCGCCCGCGCGCATGACCGAATCCATGCGGGGATCCGGGCGAAACACCGTCAGTCCCTTCAACCCCGACCGCCATGCCTGGAGAAAGAGCGCTTCCACGTCTTCGCGCGAACAGCCGGTCGCGAGAGGCACCGTCTTCGAAATTGCCGCATCGACGCAAGGCTGCAACACCGCCATCATGGCCACGTGATCCCATGGTGAGATCGACGCGGCGTTGACGAAATAATTGGGCAGTCCGGCCTCTGTCCCATGCAAATGCCGCCAAAGTCGCCAAGCGTGGTTTTCCACGCTCATCCATGCCGATGGCGCGGCGGAAAAACGGACAGCGCGGCGATAAGCCCAGGCGTAGGCTGGCTCGACGCCGTTGGAGCAATTGTCCGCGAATGCCAGGCTGACGCTGCCGGTTGGCGCGATGGCCATGAGGTGGCTATGGCGCAGGCCGTGCCGGCCTATCGCTTCCCGAACGGCCGCGGGCAGGCGCTGCCCTACGGCGTCCGGGGCAAGATAATCCTGTCGCCGATACAGGGGAAACGGACCGCGCTCGGCGGCAAGGGCAGCCGACGCGGCGTAGGCGCGATCACGGATGAAACGGACAACGTCGCGCGCCGCCGAACGTCCGGCGGCATCGTCGTAACGCAGCCGCAACAGGGTGAGCATGTCCGCCAGGCCAGTGACGCCCACGCCTATGCGCCGCTTGGACAAGGCCTCATCGCGCTGCTCGGGAATGGGCCAGCGCGTCAACTCGAGCACATTGTCAAGCAGGCGGACCTGCGTATGCACCATCGCGGCAAGCCGCCGCCAGGCCACGCGCGGCGTGCCGCCCACGCCGAAGGGGTTGTCCACCAGGCGGGTCAGATTGATCGGACCCAGCACGCAGCTTCCGTAAGCCGGCAAGGGCTGCTCGCCGCAGGGATTCGTAGCCGTGATGGCCTCGACCGCCCGCAGATTGTTGGCGCGCTGAATCGTATCGATATAAAGCAGACCTGGCTCCGAACTATGCAGAGCAGCTTGGGCAATGGCCGACCACAACGCGCGCGCCGGCTCAAGCCGGTACAACCAGTCGCCATTTTCCAGCCGACGGGCGCCTTGCGCGATGGCCGCCGAGTCCGGCCTCAAGGCGTGCGTGAGCGGCCAGAGCGAATCCGCCAGGACCGCGCGCATGAACGCATCGGTGATCGCGACCGAGAGATTGAACGTCCCCCAGCGGGTCCGGCCCCGCTTGGCCTGGATGAATTGCCGAATATCAGGATGCGTACAGGCGAGCACCGCCATCTGGGCGCCGCGACGCTCCCCCTTGAACTCCAGCCGCATCGATGCCTGGTCGTACCGGTCGATGGCGGCGCAGACGGACGGCAGGAAACATTGCTCGCCGACCTCGGCGGACTCGGGCGGCAGCAGCGAAAAGTCATAGCCAACGCCGCCGCCCATGCTCAGCGTCGTACAGGCCTGTGCAAGCCCCGCCTCGAAGGAAAGCCCCCCGCCGCCCAGCCCGACAGGGTGCACGAAACAATTGACCATGGTGGCGCAACGACCGGTCCCCGCGTTGGCCATGATGCGGCCAGCGCCGATGGCGCCCCGTTGCATATTCTGCAGAAATCGGCGGAAAACGCGTTCGCGGCGCTGCGCAGCCTCTGCCTGCGCCAGCGCCCGGGCAACGCGTAGATAGACATCGGATGGAGAAGCCTCTCCAGGCGCGGCGTATCGTTCACCCAGGACGCGGCGACATATCGGTTGCGCAGTGATGGCCATCGCCGTCTTCCTGATCTGGCGGAATCGTTCACACCGTGCGCCTTACATCGCCTCCCCGCCGCGATACGGGCGCACCGATCGACAACGCCCATACTGACGCCGCCATGGAAACGCTGCTTGACCCATGTCAAGTCGCGCCGATATGGTGCGTCGCTTCATGCGTGGCGCCTTTCGCCGCACGCCAGCTCCGCTATCCCGCAACGCCGTCAGGACGTGGGCGGATGCGCGACAGCATCGCGGCCGCCGGGGCCGAAGCGCTTCATGATCAGTTCCCTGACCCGGCTGGCGATGGGCGAGAGCGCATGCTGGCGCGGCCAGACCATGTTCAGGTGGGTCCTGAATTCCGCGTCGGCCACCGGCACCAGGGCCGCCAGCCCCTGCATGCCCAGTTGCGCGAAACTCTGCGGCGCGAACGCGATCCCCTGGCCGCGCTGCGCCATCAGCAGCATGGGCAGCGTCTCCCCGCCCCAGTACACCACGTTGGGCGCGAAGCCCGCGTTCCTGCACGCCCGCAGCACCATATCGGAAATGCCGGTGCCCAGCGGCGAGCGGTGCAGCAGGAAGCGCTCGTCGCGCAGATCGACCAGCCGCACGCGTTCGCGGCCCGCCAGCGGATGACCCGGCGGCAGGGCCACGAACAAGGGCTCCTCCATGATGACCTGGCTCTCCAGGTCCGGGGCCATGTGCTGGCTGCGGCAGATGGTCAGGTCCAGGCTGCGCTCGCGCAGCTGCTGCAGCATGTAGCCGATTTCGCCTTCGTGCACGTGGAGAATGATCTCCAGCCCCTCGGCGGCCAGGTCTTCCATGACGCGCGGCACGATGAACAGGCTGGCCGCGGTGGAGCAGCCTATGTGCACCAGCCCGCGCGCGCCCTGCTCGACCTCGCGCAGCTCGCGGCGGATGGTTTGCAGATTGGCCAGCATCGCCTTGGCGCGCAGGTAGAACAGCTCGCCGGCCGCCGTGGGCACCAGCCGGCGCCCGCCGCGATCGAACAGCCCGACCCGCAGCTCGTCTTCCAGCTTGCGCAGCAGGATGCTCAGCGGCGGCTGGGTCATGTGCAGGCGCACCGCCGCGGCCGACACGCTGCCTTCCTCGTAGACCGCGACAAAGCATTTGAGACGGTGCTCGTCCATATACAAACTATATAGAAATAGATTTTATATATATTAGACATTAATCAACGGGGTTTCTAGACTCCTACGCATAGAACTAGCGAGCAGCAATCCCGCTGCCACAGGAGACATGGAAATGCGTCGTATCCGCCGCCGGGTCGTGGGCCTGGCAATCGCGTCCTGCCTGGCCCCCCTGCTGGGCCTGGGCCCTGCCCTGGCGCAAGCCGACTGGCCGGCCCGCACGATGAAGGTCGTCGTCCCCTACCCGGCGGGCGGCACCGCCGACGTCATGGGCCGCATGGTGGCCGGCAAGCTGGCCAAGGCCTTCCCCCAGGCCAACGTCATCGTGGAGAACATCTCGGGCGGCGCCACCGTGCCCGGCGCCATGGCGGTCCTGCGCGACCCGGCCGACGGCCACACCCTGTTCATGGCCAGCGACAACACGCTCAATATCAACCACTGGCTGCTCAAGGACGCCCGCTACGACGGCGACCGGGACTTCACGCCGGTGACGGTGCTCAACACCTATCCGCACTGGCTGATCGTCAATCCGCAGGGCCCGTACCGCAGCTTCGACGCGCTGGTCGAGGCGATTCGCGCCAATCCCGGCAAGATATCCATCAGCGTCAATACCGTCGGCGGCGCCGCCTACCTGGCCCTGGACAGCTGGCGCCGGCGCAACGGCCTGCAATTCGAGATCGTGCCGTACCGCGGCTCGCCCCCGGCGGTGGCCGACCTGATCGGCGGCCATACCGACGCTCACGTGGACGTGGTGGGCTCCTCGATCGCCCATGCCCGCGGCGCACGCGTGCTGCCCGTGGCCATCCTGCAGGACAAGCCGCTTGCGGAGTTTCCCCAGGCGGTCGCGCAGGACAGCAAGGACCCCAAGGCCCTGACGGTGCAATCCAACCTGTCGGTGGTCGTGCGCGCCGGCACGCCGCCCGCCGTGCTCGAGCGCATGTTTGGCGCCCTGCAAAAGGGTGTCGGGGACGAGGATTTCGCCAGGACGCTGGACATGCTGAGCCTGGACACCGTCCTGCTGCCGCCTGCCGAAGCCAAGGCCTTCCTGGCGCGGGAAACCCGGCGCTACGGCGCGCTGGTCGAACAATCCGGCCTGGAAAAGCAATAAGGAAGTCTCCATGAAGTTTGTCATTGCGCTGATTCGCCACGAAACCAATACTTTCTCGCCCGTCGGCACCGAACTGAGCGATTTCCGGCGCGGCACCGGCGGCAACGGTCCGGCCCACGGCGAGGCCGCGCGCCTTGCCTGCGAAGGCACCAACAACGCCGCGGCCGCCTATCTGGACATGGCGCGCGAGATGGGCGCCGAGGTCGATTTCTCGGTCTACGCCAGCGCGGTGCCCAGCGGCCTGGTCAGCCGCGCGGCCTTCGAGGCCCTGTGCGAGGCCGTGGTCGACAGCGCCCGGCAAGGGTGCGACGCCATCCTGCTGGACCTGCACGGCGCCATGGTGGTCGACGGCTATCCCGACGCGGAAGGCGAACTGCTGCGCCGCCTGCGCGCCTGCACCCCGGCGGGCCTGCCCATCGGCGTGGCGCTGGACTTCCACGCGAACTTCAGCGACGAGCTCGTCCGCAACGCCACCGCCATCGCCGGCTACTGCACCTATCCACACGTGGACGTGTACGAGACCGGCGCGCGCGTCGGCCGCACCATCCGCGCGCTGCTGGAAGGCCGCAGCCAGCCCGTCGTGCTGTGGCGCCGCCTGCCGATGCTCACGCACATGCTGCGCCAGACGCCCGCCATGCAACCGATGAAGGACATCATGGAGCGGGCCATGCAGGCCGAGCGCGAGGGCGAGGTCTGCAACGCCTCGGTGTTCGGCGGCTTTCCGCTGGCCGACATCGCATGCGCCGGCCTGTCCGTGGTCATCGTCGCCGAGCGCGCCCGCGTCGACGCGGCGCGGCGCCTGCTCGACGAACTTTGCGGCCTGGCCTGGTCGCGCCGGGCCGACTTCGTCTTCCCGTCCGAACCCGTGGCGGACTCGATCGCCCACGCCAGCACGCTGGAACAGGGACCGGTCATCCTGGTGGACCACGGCGACAACTGCGGCGCCGGCGGCACCACCGACGTGATGGACGTGCTGGAGGAGGTCTTGCGCCAGGGGCTGCAGGACGTGGTGGCGGGCCCATTCTGCGATCCGGCCGCGGTCGCGACCCTGTTCGAGCACGGCGTGGGCGCCGAAGTCACGCTGGAGGTCGGCGGCAAGACGGACATGCCCGCACTGGGCCTGGCCGGCCGGCCGCTGCGCCTGACCGGCGTGGTCGAGCACCTGACCGACGGCGAATACACCGTGACCGGCCCGATGTTCACGGGCGTGCGCCTGAGCCTGGGCCGCACCGCGGTGCTGCGCGTGGGCACCGTGCGCGTCTTCATCTCCGAGCGTCCGCAAGAGCCTTACGACACGGGCGTCTTCACCCATGCCGGCGTGGACCCCGCGCAGTCCCGCTACGTGCTGCTGAAGTCGCGCCAGCACTTCCGCGCCGGCTTCGAGCCGTTCGCCAGGCACATCGTCCTGGTCGGCGGCCCGGGCGTGTGCAGCTCGGACTACGGGATCTTCCCGTTCAAGCACCTGAGCCGCCCCATCTATCCGCTTGACGCCGACGCCACGCTGGAACACGCGCAAAGCTGGCTGGCCGACAATGGCTGACCCCCGGTCCTGGCCATGATCGACCTGCTCTTTCCCGCTTGCGCGGTACTGCTCGGCTACGTGGTGCTGGGCATCACCGGCTTCGGCTCGGCGCTGGTCGTCGTGCCGCTGCTGGCCTGGCGCTGGCCGCTGCCCGAGGTGGTGGCGCTGACCCTGCTGCTGGACGTGATGGCCTCCCTGCTGCTGGGCGGCCTGAACCTGCGGCAGGTCGACTTCGCCGAACTGCGGCGCCTGCTGCCGGGCATGGTGGCCGGCGCGCTGGCCGGCCTGTGGCTGTCGCGCTCGCTGGATGCCAGCTGGCCCCTGCTGGTGCTGGGGCTGTACGTGGCGGCGGTGGGCGCCCAGGCGCTGCGGCCGCGCCCGGCGCGGCCGCGCCCGCCGGCCGCCGCGCCCTGGGCCCTGGCCGCCGGCGGCGCCATCGGCGTGGTCGAAATGCTGTTCGGCACCGCCGGCCCGCTGGTGGTCGCCTGGCTGAGCCGGCGCCTGCCCGACGTGCACGCGCTGCGCGCCAGCACGCCGCTGGTCATCACCGTCAGCGCCTGCTCGGTGCTGCTGGCCATGGGCTGGGCGGGCCGCCTGTCGCAGCCCGAGCTGTGGACGCGCTGGCTGGCGCTGGCCGGCGTGGCGGCCGGCGGCGTGCTGCTGGGCCATCGCTGGGCCCGCCATGTATCGCCGGCGGCCTTGCGCAGGCTCATCTGCGGCCTGCTGGTGATCAGCGGCCTGACCCTGGTCGTCCATACCCTGCAGCAGGGCTAGCTGCCAGGAAACCCTTAGCCGCGCAACGCAGACGATGACGCCATAGCCCCCCACAAGACAACTCGATCAGCGAGGAGACCATGTTCAAACTGAACCTATCCAGATATGCGCCGATGGCGCTGGCGATCGCGCTTGCCGGCGGCGCCATGACGGCACACGCGCAAGACAATGCCCCGGTCCGGATCGTGATCGGATTCTCGGCCGGCGGCGCGCTGGACAACATGTCGCGCGCCATCGCCGAACAACTGAAAGCCGAGCTGGGACAATCGGTGATCGTCGAGAACAAGCCGGGCGCCGGCACCCAGATCGCCCTGCAGGCGGTCAAGCGCTCGCCGCCGGACGGCAACACCATCCTGATCTCCCCGGCGCCGCCTTTCGTGCTGTTCCCCCTGACCTACGACAGGCTGCAGTACGACGCCGACAAGGACCTGGTCCCGGTGGCGCATCTGGCCGATACGCCGCTGGTGGCGTCGACCTCGAGCAACAGCCCCTACTCCACCATGCATGAATACCTGGCCTGGGTCCGGAAGAACCCCGACAGCGTCGGCGTGGGCATGGTATCGCTGGGCGGCGCGCTGCATTTCGGCCTGCTGAAGCTGAACCAGCACAGCGGCCTGAACCTGATGCCCATCGCCTACAAGGGCGCGCCGGCCATGCTGACCGACGAAATCGGCGGGGTGCTGCCCATCGGCATGGACACCGTGGCGGCCACCAGCGAACTGGCCAAGGCAGGCAAGATCAAGTACCTGGGCGTGACCGGTACCGAGCGCTCCGCCCTGCTGCCCGACGTGCCCACGCTGGGCGAAAGCGGCGCCCCGGGGTTCGAGCAGTCCTCCGGCTGGTATGCCGCGTTCGTCCCGGCCGGGACCCCCAAGGCAGTGACGGACAAGCTGGAAAAAGCCCTGATCAGGATCGTCAAGGACCCGGCGTTCTCGGCCCGCGTCGCCCAGGTGGGGCTGGCCTCGACCGGCAAGCCGGGCGCCGAGCTGGCCGCCATGATCCAGGCGCAGCGCCAGGCGTGGCAGCCCGTGGTCCGGGCATCGGGCTTCAAGGCCCTGCAGTAGGCATGTTCCAGACGGCCGGCCGGCGCCCGCGCGCCGGCTGCCTGGCCGGCATGAACGCCTGCTCCCGCGCGCCCGGCCCGCGGGCGCGCAAGCCCGCGTCTGCTGCCTTGCGCAGCGGACCGCGCGACACCCATGCGCCGGTATTGCGCTGGACGATTTCGCCCACCAGCCCCACGAACGACGCCGGCGCGGCCGGCGAGACCAGCACGCCCGACAGCATCGTGCCCAGGTCGACCAGCAGGCGCACGCCATGGCCGCGCCGCGGCATCTCGCCAGCCTCGCCCGCCGCGCTCAGCACCACGGCCAGCGCGCCCGGCCTGGCCTGGCACGCGGGAGCCGCCTGCTCGAACGCCGCGGCGGCGCAGGCGGCCGATTCCATCCGCACCGCCATGTCGCCTTGCGTGAACAGGGAGGCGGCCAGCGAGTCGACGGTGGAAACCAGGCATATCCAGGGTTCGCCCCGCTTGCGCGGCGCCGCGCGCACGCGGCCGGCGCCGTCGAAGAAGCGCCACGACAGGTCGACCACGTCCGCGCCGCGCCGCCCCGCCGCGGGCTCGAAGGGCAGCCGGCTGAATGTCAGGATCTCCATCAGTTCGTAGAAACTGACGCGCCTGAAGATGCCCAGATCGCGGTCCAGGTCAGGGCTGACATCGACATCTTGCATGATGCAAAACCATTTCGTGAATGGCGCCGCGATTGCCGCGCCGATGGGCAGATCGTAGTCAAAAGGCGCACCGGCGGCATTACCCGCTCATTACCATTTGGCAATGATCGGGCCCGCGCGGCTGGAGCGCGCGGCCGGCAGCAAGGGCGCCATGGCGGCCAGCAGCGGCTGGATCAGGCTGTCGTGCCCGTCGTCGCGCCATACGCCCAGCAGCTGCGATTCGACTCCCGCTTTGGCCAGCGGCCGGAACTGTATGCCGTCGATGGCGACGCGGCTGACCGAACGGGGCACGATGGCGACGCCGAACCCGGCCGCCACCAGCGCGACGACCGTGGCATTGGCCCGCACCTCGTAGCGGATGTGGGGCGTGAAACCCGCATCCATGCACAGGGCGATGATCTGGTCGTGGTATTCCGGCGAGAAGTGCCGGGGAAACAGCACGAACGGCTCATCCCGGAGCGCCTGCAGCCGGATGCGTTGCCGGGCCGCCAGGGGATGGCTGTCCGGCAGCGCGCAGACGAAAGGCTCGCGATGCAGCAGCTGGGCCCGGATGCCGTCCGGGATGCTGCGCGGGTGCATGATGCCGAAGTCGATCTGCTCGCGCTGCAGCGCGTGGATCTGCTCGAAGCTGTTGAGCTCGTGCACCGACAGCATCAGGCCGGGACGGTCCTGCTCGAATTGCCGCAGCACCTTGGCCATCGGCGACAGCAGCGACGCGCCGACGAAACCGACGCGCAGGCTGCCGACCTCGCCGCGCGCCGCGCGCTGCCCCAGCGCCCGCGCCTGGTCGGCCAGCGCGAGGATCCGGCAGGCTTCCTGGTAGAAAACCTTGCCGGCCGCCGTGAGCTCCACCGCGCGCGTACTGCGCCGCAGCAGCGCATATCCCAGCGACTCTTCCAGCCTCGCGATGTTGAAGCTGAGCGGCGGCTGGGAAATCGAAAGCCGCCGCGCGGCCCGCCCGAAGTGCAGTTCTTCCGCCACGGCCACGAAGTAGCGCAGTTGTCTCAATTCCATTGCGAAACCGCCCTCGTCAATTGATACACCAATTAGATGAATTTCTCGAAAAAATGTATTGGACGATATAGATCGAGTCAACAAGAATGGCTGCTGCCTGCCCGGACACCAGATCCGCACATTCAAACAGGAGACAAGCCATGGGCCTCGATACCACCAAGCTGGCCGCAGTTCTTGCAACATCGCTTTCCCTCTGCGCCGCGTCCGCCGCCGCCAGCCCGGCGAGCACCGACTACCCACGCCAGACCATCCGCCTGATCGTGCCATATGCCGCGGGCGGCATGACCGACCTGGTGGCGCGCATCGTCGGCCAGAAACTGGGCGAGGGCCTGGGCCAGGCGGTGGTGGTGGAGAACAAGCCCGGCGCCTCGACGATCACCGGCACGGACTTCGTGGCCGGCGCCAGGCCGGACGGCTACACGCTGCTGGTGGCCACCAACACCACCCTCACCATCAACCCGTGGCTTTACAAGAACCTGCGCTATGACGCGGAAAAGAGTTTCACCCCGATCGCCTTGGTCGCCAAGGCGCCCAGCGTGATCGTGGTGAACCCCAAGGTGCCCGCGAACAATATCGCCGAACTGGTCGAGCTGGCCTCGGCGAAGCCGGGCAGCCTCAGCTACGCCTCGTACGGCAACGGCTCCAGCGCCCACCTGGCCGGCGAGATGCTGCGCAGCCGCGCCGGCATCGCCGTCCTGCACGTGCCGTACCGCGGCAGCGCGCCCGCCAAGACCGCCACGATGTCCGGCGAGGTTTCCATGACGTTCGAGCCCGCGTTCACGGCGGCGCCGTTGATCAAGAGCGGCCAGCTCAAGCCCATCGCGCTGATGGGCGACAAGCGCTCCCCGGCCCTGCCCGACGTGCCCACCGTGGCCGAGGTGGGCTACCCCGGCATGGACATGCAGGCCTGGGTGGGCTTCGTCGCGCCGGCTGGCGTGCCCGACGGCATTGTGGCCAGGCTGGCGGCCGAAATCAGGAAGGTCATGGCGGACCCGGAGGTACAGGCCAAGCTGGTCGGCAGCGGCGCCGAGCCCGTGGGCTATTACCAGCAGGATTTCACCGCGTACATGCGCGACGAAAGCGCCCGCTACAAGACCGTCATCGAACAGGCCGGCATCAGGGCCGAGTGAGCGCCCGGCCGGAGCGGGCGGCGAAGAATGCGAGATACAGCGAACACCATGCCAAACAAGCCACTGCAGAAATATCGCGTGCTGGACCTGACCAGGGTGCTGGCCGGCCCCTGGTGCACCCAGAACCTGGCCGACCTGGGCGCCGAGGTCATCAAGGTGGAACGCCCCGGCGTCGGCGACGAAACGCGCGGCTGGGGACCGCCCTGGATCCCGACCGGGGCGGCCGGCAAGCGCCGCGACTCCGCCTACTTCGGCTCGGCCAACCGCGGCAAGAAATCGATCACCATCGACTTCACCACCGCGCAGGGGCAAGCTCTGGTCAGGAAGCTGGCGGCCGACTGCGACGTCCTGGTGGAGAACTACAAGACCGGCACCCTGGCGCGTTACGGCCTCGGGTACGAGGACCTGAAGGCCGTCAACCCAGGCCTGGTGTATTGCTCGGTCACGGGCTTCGGCCATACCGGCCCATACCGCCACAAGCCCGGGTACGACTTCGTGTTCCAGGCCATGAGCGGGCTGATGAGCATCACCGGCGAACGCGACGACCTGCCCGGCGGCGGGCCGCAGAAAGTCGGCATCGCCGTCGCGGACATCACCACCGGGATGTATGCGACGGTGGCCGTGCTCGCCGCGCTGCTCGAGCGCGAAAGCCGCGGCCGGGGCCAGCACCTGGACATCGCGCTGCTGGATTGCGCCATGGCGTTCAACAGCAACCAGGCGGTCAATTACATGGCTTCGGGCAGCATGCCCCGCCGGTACGGGAACGCCCACTCGAACGCCGTGCCGTACCAGGTATTCGACACCCGCGACGGCCAGGTGGTGGTGGCCGTCGGCAACGACGCCCTGTTCGCCGCGTACTGCCGCGCCGCGCAACGCCCCGACCTGTGCGCCGACGCGCGCTTCGAAACCGTGTCCGGGCGCCTGCAGAACCGCGACGAACTGCTCTCGCAGCTGGCCGCCCTCATGGCTCGCAAGACCAGCGCGCAATGGCTCGCCCTGCTGGACGCCGCGGGCGTTCCCTGCGCCCCGATCAACAACTTCGAGCAGGCGCTGGCGGACCCGCAGGTCAAGGCGCGCGACATCGAGACCCATATCGAGCTGGAGGACGGCGCGGTCTTTCGCACCATCGCCAGCCCCCTGCGGTTCTCCGAGACGCCGCTCGACCACCTGGCCGGCCCGCCCACGCTGGGCCAACACACCGCCGATGTGCTGCGCGAGCGCCTGGGCCTGGATGAGGCGCAACAGGCCGGCCTGCGCCAGGCCGGCGTGATCTGAGCCCCACCCCCTTTTCGACAACACGGAGACCGCTCATGGCCTACCAACCCGACTATGGTTCCTTCGCCCGGACACGGCCCGCCCGCTCGACGCAGAGCTCGGAAAAACTGGCGCCGGACTGCGCCGGCCTGGACTTCTTCGCCATCGACCCCAGCTTGCAACAGCTCCTGTCCGTCTATGTGCCGAGCGCCGAGCTGGAATACTTCCGGCCGCATTTCGAGCGCATGGGCAGACTGGCCGGCGGCCGGCTCAATGAACTGGCGATGGTGGCCGACAAGCACGGCCCGGTGCTGCATGCGCGTTCGCGCTGGGGCGAAGACGAGGACTGGATCGAGTACCACCCCGCCTACCAGGAGATGGAACATATTGCGTTCGAGCAATTCCAGTTCCATGCCATGACGCACCGGGCGGGGGCCATGGGCTACGCCGGCATCCTGTCGCCCGTCACGAAATACGTCTTCCAGTACTTGTTCGTGCAGTCCGAATTCGGCCAGATGTGCCCGATCAGCGTGACCGACACCTCCATCCATCTGATACGCAAGTTCGGCAGCGAGGCCCTCAAGGCCAGGCTGCTGCCCCGCATGCTGGCCGACAATCTGCAGGATCTCTGGAAGGGCACGCAGTTCATGACGGAGAAATCGGGCGGCTCGGACGTGGGGCAGGTCGAGACCACCGCCCGGCAGGTCGATGGCCAGTGGCATCTGCATGGGGAAAAATGGTTCTCGTCCCATGTGGACGCCGACATCGCGCTGATCCTGGCGCGCCCGGAAGGCGCCCCGGCGGGCACGCGGGGACTGGCCTTGTTCGCGATGCCGCGGTACCGCGAGGACGGCAGCCGCAACAGCTACCGGATCGTCCGCCTCAAGGACAAGCTGGGCACGCGCAGCATGGCCAGCGGGGAACTGCGCATCGACGGCGCCTTCGCCTATCTCGTCGGCGACCCGACCCAGGGCATCAAGCAGATGATGGAGCAGGTCAACCTGTCCCGCCTGTCGCACGCGGTCCGCGCCGCGGCCATGATGCGCCGCTGCCTGAACGAATCGATGCAGGCGGCCCGCCATCGCCAGGCCTTCGGCCGGCAGGTCGCCGACTACCCGCTCATGCAGCGCCAGCTGCTCAAGCTGCTCGTGCCGACCGAGGCCGCCCTCACCATGACCATGGCAACCGCCGACGTGATGGCCAAGGCGTATGGCGGCGACGCGCAATGCAAGGCGGCGCTGCGCCTGCTTACCCCGCTCTTGAAATTGCGGGCGTGCCGCGACAACGTCACCGTGGCGACCGGCGCGATGGAAGCGCGCGGCGGCAATGGCTATATCGAGGACTTCGTCAACGCCCGCCTGGTGCGCGACGCCCATATCGGCGTGCTGTGGGAAGGCACCAGCAATATCAATGCGCTCGACGCCATCGGGCGCGCGGTGCGCAAAGACCAGGCGCACGTCGCGCTGCGCGCCCTGCTGCTGGAAAGACTGCGGGCGGTGAGTGCCCAGGCGCCGGTGATCGCCGGCCCGCTGGCCGAGGCGGTCGCGGCGGCCTGCCGGCTTGCCGAAAGCGTCGCCGGCGACCCGCGGCACGAGTCCGAGGTGCGCCGGGCGGCGTCCGCCCTCTATCACGCCACGGCGGCGGTGCTGATGGCCTGGGAATCCACGCAGGAAGGGGTGGACGGCCGCCGGCTGCTGCTGGCCGACGCCATGCTGCGCACGCGCCTGCTGCCGCGCGACCCCATGGCCGCGCCTTCGGCTGCCACGCTGGCTCGCGACCAGGCCATGCTGCGGGGCGAAAGGCTGAGCCTGCGGCAGGCGGCCGACCTGCTCGCGCCGCAAGACGCCGGCGCCGCGCCTGCCCGCCAGGCACGGGAGGGCGCCACGGCGCCCGCCGACGCCTGAGGCCCGCGGCGCGGCGTGACGCGGCGCCGGGGGTTGTGTATCGTTGGCTGCGCATGCGGAAAATGCCATGCCCACCCCAGCGAACCAGGACCACCCGTGACGGCCAGCGAATTAGCGCTAAGAACCGCCCGACAGGACGACCTGCAATGGATCGTCGCCGCGCACGCGCAGGTGTACGCGGCCGAGTTCGGCTTCGACCGGCGGTTTCGCGACGGCATCGCCGCGAAGATGGCCGCCCTGCAGCGGCGCCCGAGCGCCTTTGACCGCATCTGGGTAGGCTGGGTGAACGACGAGCGCGCGGCCTCGATCGCCGTCTCGCAGCGGCCGGGCGATATCGCCTTCCTCAACTTCGTGCTGGTCCTGCCCCGCTACCGGGGCAGGGGCGCCGGCCGCGCCCTGATGGAGACGGCCCTGGCCCATGCGCGCGCGCATGGGTCCAGGGAGGTGCAGCTCGAAACCTACAGCTGCCTGGTCGACGCCAGGGCGCTGTATCACCGCCTGGGATTCCGGGCCACCATGGTGGCGCCGGGGCAACATGCCTACGGCCAGACCTTCGACCAGGAGTTCTGGGCCCTGGCGCTCCAGCCTGGCTAGCGGCCTGCTACTGCTCTTCCTTGGCGCGGTGCACCAGGACCGCCATCGAGGCCAGGGGCAGCACTTTCGCCGTTACGCTGCCCAGCAACAGGCGCGACAGGCCGCTGCGGCCATGGCTGCCGATGAAGATCAGGTCGCAGCCCGAATCGGTGGCGGCCTGCACGATGCCCTCGGCCACGTTGACATGCGAGACCGCGCGGCCGTCCACCGACAGGCCGGCCGCCCGGGCGCGCTCGGCGATCGGCTGCACGTACGCCTCGGCCTGCTCCAGCATGGACTTGTCGATGTCTTCCTCGCTGAACGCATAGCCGGAGCCCAGCCCGTCGTAGGCGAAGGCCGCCGCGAACGGCTGGGCCACGCTCACGACCACGACTTCGGCGCCGATGGATTTTGCAAAATCGATGCCCGCCTGGGCCGCCTGCGTCGCCGGCGACGACCCATCGGTAGGAATCAGTATTTTCTTGAACATGTGTGTGTACTCCTGTCGTCAAAAGCCCAGCGCCGCGCCATCCCCGCGGGGATCCGCGCCGCCCTCGAATGCGCGCGTCACCGGATCGATCCGGATCGCCTGGGCATGGCCCAGGGTCCCGTCCCAGTTCGGCACGGTTTTCACCGGATGCCCCCGCAAGCGCAGTTCCCGCAATGTTTCATCGGCGATGCGGGCCTCCAGCCAGAGATCGCGGGAGGTCATGCCCCAGGTCCGGCCCATCAGCCAGCGCGGCGCCTCGATCGCCTGCTGCACGTCATAGCCGAAATCCACCATGCGGGTCAGCAAGGCGGCCTGCGTTTGCGGTTGGCCCTCGCCGCCCATCGTCCCGTAGGCGAGCACGGGCTGCCCGTCCTTCATCAGCATGGCCGGCACAAGCGTATGGAACGTGTGCTTGCCGGGCTGCAGGCAATTGGGATGCTCGGCATCCAGCGAGAAGAACGAGCCCCGGTTCTGCATGATCACGCCCGTGTCGCCGCCCACCACGGCAGCGCCGAAGTCATGGTAGATCGACTGGATGGTCGACACGACCAGGCCGTCGGCGTCGGCCACGCAGAAGTACACCGTATCACCGTCCGGGCTCTTGCGCGACGCGGCGCCGCCGAACTTGACGCCCGCCTCGATCCGGTCGAGCGCCAGCGCGGCGTCGCCGCGGATCAGCCCGTGCCGCTGCCTGCAGTACTCGCTGGAGAGCAGCGTGGCGAGCGGCACATCGACATAGGCCGGGTCGGACAGCCATTCGTCGCGGTCGGCGAACGCGATCTTGATGGCTTCGACCACGTGATGGTAGTAGTCCGCGCTCTCGGCGCCCCAGGCCGCGACGTCGCATTGCTCGAGCAGCTTCAGGATCTGCAGCGCCGCGAACCCCTGCGTCGGCGGCGGCATCTGGAACACCTCGTAGCCGCGATAGGTCCCCGAAATGGGCTGCACCCACTCGGCGCGATAGCGCGCGAAATCCGCGGCGCGCAACGGCCCGCCGGCCGCTTCCAGATGGCGGCAGATCTCGCGCGCAACCTCGCCCTCGTAGAATCCCTCGCGCGGCCCGAGACGGGCCAGGGTTTGCAGCGTCCGGGCCAGATCGGCCTGGACCAGATAGCTGCCTTCGCGCTGCGGTTTTCCCTCGGGCAGGTAGATGCCCGCCATGCCCGGGTCCGCGGCCAGGATGGCGGCGTCCGCCGCCAGCCAGTCCGCCAGGGACCGGCTGACGGGCGTGCCTTGCCGCGCGTACTCGATGGCGTCGGCGAACAGGCTTTCCCAGGGCAGCTTCCCATAGCGCTCGTGGGCGAGCCGCCAACCGTCCACCGCGCCCGGCACGGTCAGCGCGGCGAGCGCGCCGCGGGCGGGAATCGCCTCGGCATGGCCCTTGCCGCGATAGAAATCCATATCGGCCAGCGCTCCCGCCGGCCCGCACGCCTGCAGCGCCTGCACGCCCTGCGCGGCGCCCCCGGCGATCAGCCAGAATGCGTCGCCGCCCAATCCCGCCATGTGCGGGTACACCACGCAAAGCGTCGCGTTGGTGGCGATGGCGGCGTCGACCGCGCTGCCCCCACGGCGCAGGACGTCAAGGCCCGAACCGCTGGCCAGGTAATGGGGGGAACTGACCATTCCTCTGCGGCCCAGCGCGGGCGGACGCCCCGTGCGCGGCCCATTGGCATGAATCATGTGAACACTCCTTTCGATAGCAAGCGAAGACCCGGCTGTCGGCTCAGGACGTTTTCGGCGGATACAGCAGCCGCTGCACCGGAGGAATGGCGGCCGCCACCCCCATCGACACGAACCCGAGCCAGAACAGCCCCCGCGACGGACCCGCCGCGCCGATGCTGATCAGCGGCAACGCCGCGATGAACAGCGCGAACGACAGACCCAGATAAGACATTCGGTTCTGCAGAAGACTTTTGATCATGGTTGGCTCCGTCATTGCATGAACAAGGCGAGCAGCACGGTGGCCAGGCCGGTCAGGACGAAGGCCAGGACGGTCCACGGCAGCGTCTTGCGCAGGATCTCGCCCTCCTGCCCGGCGATACCCGCCGTGCTCGCGCCCATCACCACGTTGGCCGGCGCGATGGCGTTGCCGATCGCCCCGCCCGCGCTCTGGGCCGCCAGGATGGTGGAGACAGGCAGGCCCTTGGCTTGCGCCAGCCGCATCTGCACATCGGAGAAAATGACCTGCGAGGAGGTGCTGCTCGATGTCATGAAGGCGCCCAGGATGCCGATCGCATTGGAGAGGAACGCGAATACGTAGGTGGGCGCCACCGCCGCGATGCCCATGGCCAGCGTCAGGTTCTGGCCCGAGTGCTTCATGATCGAAGCCATCACGAGAAACGCGATGATGGGGATCGAGGCGGGCACCGCGCCCTCCAGCAGCGCGGGCACGATGCGCGTCGGCGGCTCGCCGTGCTGCTCGGCCCACTTGCGGAAATAGCCGCGCCGGTGGAAGACCGCGAAGGTCAGCAGAGCGGTCAACAGGATGTAGGCGCCAGGATGGCTGAACGGACGCAGGGCGGAGTACTGCGCGTCGGCGGCGGTGCTCATCCCCAGGCCGGTCGCGACCTCGGGAAATGCCAGCCCCCAGGCCACGGAATCCAGGCGGCTGTGCAGCGGGTCGATCATCGACACGCACAGGGCCAGCACGGTCAGCAGACCATACGGCGCGAGCGCGGTCCACAGCCCCATCGGCGGCTCGGCGTCGGCCCGCTTCCTGCAAGCATGGTCGAGCATGGCGGGACGGTCCACGATGGAGGCGTCCGGCTCGCGGTAGCGCGGCCAGCGCGACAGCGGCACCAGCGCCACCAGGGCTGCCGTGGCCGGCAGGAACGCCGCCAGCACCGGATCGACATAAACGGCCGCCACCTGCCCCAGGCCCTGGATGGCGGCGATGATCAGCACCAGCGGCCACCCGGAACGCACCGCCGCCCAGCGGCCATACAGCCACACGATCGTGAATCCGCCCAGGACAGCCTGGATGCTGATGAGCAACGCCGCCTGCAAGGCGGTCGACGCCGTGGTCGCCGCGTCGATATCGACGACCTGCAAGGTGGCCAGCCAGCCGACGCCGAGCGTGCCATAGAACTTGGCCCAGATATGGGCGATGATCGGTATCGCCACGGCGTAGACCGGACGCATGCCGAACGCGACCAGCAGGGGCGCGACCACGGCGATGGGCGTACCGAAGCCGTCTATGCCCTGCAGAAAGGACGCGAACACCCAGCCCAGCGCCACGATGACGAACAGCTCGTTGCGGGACATCAGCTCGATGCCGCGCCGCAGGGCGTCGTATCCGCCCGAATGGCTCATGACGTGGTAGAGCAACAGGGCCGGCCATATGACATACAGGATGAACAGCGCATCCCAGACCCCTTTGGCCGAAGCCACCGCCAGCGTATCCAGCGGGGTCGCGAACGCAAGGACCGCGACGGCCGATGCGATGAAGATCCCGGTCGTGCCGGCCTGTTGCGCGGTCCAGCGCATGGCCACCATCAGGACGATCAGCGCGGCGATCGGCAACGCGGCAAGCAACCAATGCATCAAGCCAGGGGTGGAATCCATGGGCGCAAGCTCTCCTTCATGCGGTCGAGAAATGAATGGCGGATCGGCCCCATGCCGTCGGGGCTTGCCTTGCTGGTCTACGGGACACATGCCGCCAGCCGCGGACGCGTTCGGTCCGGGCTGACGCGGCGTGGCGCGACAGCGGTGCGCGGGTCATTGCCTGGGCTGTCGTGGCCGTCGATGCGGGCACAGCGCGGCAAGCCATTGCCGTGGCGGGGCTCTCGAAAGCGCGCGCGAGCGCTCTTGAGATTGACAGAAGCATCCTAACGCCCGACCCCCATAGCCTGCATTGATGCAGGTCAATCCCCGGACGGATGCATGGCGCTTGCGCGGCGGCAAGCCGCCGGCTCGATTTCCCGCCGTCGCGCCGCCGGCCATGCCTCGGAAAAACGCCGTCCGCCTCCTGTCGGCCGGGCCCGCCTACCGCAGCCCGCGACGTCTCGGCAATGGGTCATGCCGCCCAAACAAATTCATGCTTGTAAATATTGATTCACAACTGAGAATTTCATAGAATCACTTGTCTCCACCGGGCGGCCGCGCAATACGGCGGGCGACCCGCCCGGCGAGCGACGGTTGGCCCGGACGGCCAGCAACAGGGTCCGCGTCGACACCTTCACATGCCGGAAAACCCGTTCCGCCCCGACAGCCGGGCCGGAACCGGACGATTACCCAACACTGATCGAGGGAGGGGCGCAAGGTGGAAAAAATCGGCTTTATCGGACTGGGCAATATGGGCGCGCACATGGCGCGGCGCCTGTGCGAGGCGGGCTACGCGCCGGCGGTGTTCGACGTCGACGCATCCAGGCGCGCGGCCTTCGAGGCCATCGGCGCAAGCTGGGCGGACAGTCCCCAGGCCATGGCCGACCAGGCCTCGACCATCGTGGTCAGCCTGCCGACGCCGGCTGTGGTGGAAGAGGTGCTGACCGGAGCGCAAGGGCTGATCCATGGCAAGGCCGTCAAGTTCATCGTCGATACGTCGACGACCGGTCCGGAAGTCTCCAAGCGGGCCGCCGAGCGCCTGGCCGGACGGGCGATCCAGCTGGTGGATGCGCCGGTCAGCGGGGGAACCTCCGGCGCGGCCGACGGCAGCCTGAGCATCATGGTTTCCGGCGCGCCGCAGGCATACGAAGCCGTATCCGGCATCCTGCGGGTCATCGGCCGCAACCTCTTCTACCTGGGCGAGGAACCCGGCCAGGGCCAATTGATGAAGGTGATCAACAACACCATCTGCGCCGCGGCGACACTGGCCAGCTTCGAGGGCCTGGTGCTGGGCAGCCGCGCCGGCATCGACGCGCGCGTCATGCTGGACATCATCAATGTCTCCAGCGGACGCAACTTCTCCACCGAAGTGAAGATTCCGCAGTGCGTCGTGGACCGGAATTTCCCGCTGCGCTTCACCACCACGCTGCTGCACAAGGACGTCAAGCTGTGCCTGGACGAGGCCGCGCGGCAAGGCGTGCCCATGTGGGTCAGCGACGCCGCGCGGCAGATGCTGCAGTTCGCCATCTCGCAGGGAGATGGCCCGGTCGACTACGGCAACGTCATCAAGCGCTACGAAGCCTGGGCGGGCGCCCAGTTCGGCAGCGAACCGCAACCCCAACACTGACGCACGGAGCGCCACATGGCCAAGACACGCCTTGAAGTCGGACGCGACATCCTCAAGCAGACGCTCGGGGACGAGTACTACGCGCAACGGGTCGACACCACCAACAGCTTCAACGGGACCTTGCGGCACCTGACGGACGAATACTGCTTCGGCGAAGTCTGGGGCGACGACACGCTGACCCCCAAGCAGCGCAGCATGCTGGTCATCGCCCTGCTGGCGTGCATGGGCCGCGTGCAGGAACTCAAGACCCACGTGGGCGGCGCCGTCAACAATGGCTGCAATGCCGAGGAGATCCGCGCCGTCATGATGCAGGTCGCCATCTATTGCGGCATCCCCGCGGGCGTGGAAGGCACGCGCACCGCCGAGGGCGTGCTGCGCGAACGCAAGCTGATCGACTGAGCGGTGCGGGCGGCGCGGCCCGGAACGGCGCGGGGCTTCGGGTAAACTGACGCACCTTCGAACTGTCCGCCGGTCCGCCCGGCGGCAGCGGTTTTTTGCTACGAATGGTCTGCCATGGAAGTCAAGCTGGTTGTCCGCACACTCGATGTGTTCGAACTGTTCTCGAAGGAAGGCAAGCCCCTGTCGCTGACCGACATGGCGCGCGCGCTGGACGTGCCGATGTCCAGCACGCTGGCGCTGGTTCGCACCCTGGTGTCCAAGGGCTATCTCTACGAGACCCGCAAGCGCGGCGGCTACTTCCCCACGCGCAAGATGCTGCTCGTCTGCCAGTCCATCGATGCGGCCGACCAGGTGCTCGAGCTCGTGCGCCCCTTCCTGGAGGAACTGCGCAACATCAGCCAGGAAACGGCCGTGCTGGGCAAACGCCAGGATGGGCAGGTCGTCTACCTTGACGTGGTGCTGTCGCATCAACCCATCCGCTACCACGCCCTGGTCGGCGAAAGCCGCGCCGCGCACACCAATTCGATCGGCAAGGCGATCATCTCCATGCTCGAGGAAAAGGAACAGAAGGCGCTGCTGGCCAAGGCGAACTGGCGCGCCCTGACCTCGCGCACCCTCACCACGCGCGAGGCCTTCCTGCAGGACATGGCGCAGACCGGGGCGCGCGGCTGGTCCAGCAACGTGGGCGAGAGCGTGGAAGACCTGGCCGCCGTCGCCCTGCCGTTCCAGCTGGCCTCGGAATGGTATGCGGTTTCCATCGTCGGCCCATACGACCGCATGGAGCGCAATTGGGATGCGCACGTCGAAACCTTGCTGAAAACAGGCGCCCGGCTGCGCCAGGCCATCGCCGTGCACGAAGGGCAGTAGCGGATCGCGCGCCGCGGATCCGCCGCCGCCTCGCCGCTACTGGGGCGTCAAGCCGGCCGACTTGATCATTTGCCCCCAGACCAGGATTTCCTTGTCCAGGAACGTCTTGAACTCCTGCGATGAACTCGGCGTGGCCGTCAGCCCCTGGGTGGTGAAGCGCTCGATCAATTGCGGGCGCTTGAGCGCCTTGACCAGGGCATCGGACAGGCGCCGCTGCACGTCCTGCGGCAGCTGCGCCGGCCCGACCAGCCCGAACCAGACCGTGATCTCGTAGTCCTGGGCGCCGCCCTCTATCAAGGTGGGCAGTTCCGGCGCCAGGGGAAAGCGGTTGCGCGAGGTGACGCCCAGCGCCTTGAGCTTGTCGCCGCGCACCAGCGCCATGCCGCCGGCGAAGTCGCTCAGGGTGACGTCCACCACCTGCCCGACGATATCGGTGAGGATCTGCTGCGAGCTCTTGTACGGAATCAGCGCAAACCGCGCATCTCCCGCGTTGGCCAGCATGGCGCCCGACACCTGCGCGCTGCCGGACGCATAGCCGTAGCGTACCGAATCGGGTTCGGCGCGCGCCTGCCTGTACAGGTCCGCCAGCGAGTTGATCGGCGAGTCGGCCTTGACCACCAGCACGAACGGCGAATCGGCCACCTTGCCGATGGGCGTGAAGTCCGTGCTCGGGTCATAGGGCAGGTCCTTGAACAGCGACTTGTTGCTGGCGCCGTTGGTCACGCCCACCGACACCAGGGTATAGCCATCCGGCGCGGCGCTCAGCGCGGCCCGGGTGCCGATGATGCCGCTGGCGCCGGGCTTGTTGTCGATGATGACCGGCTGGCCGAGCTCGCGCTCCAGTTCCATGGCCAGGCTGCGAAACACCACGTCCGTCAGGCTGCCCGAGGCAAACGGCACGATGATGCGGACCTGCTTTTCCGGATATGCGCTACGTACAGCCAAAGGCACAGCAAGTGTCAGCATGGCGCACGCCATGCCTAGACGGCCAAAGAAGCTCACGATGGTCTCCTGGTGATGGGCAGGCCCCGAAGCCGGGCCTGTTATTTATTCACTCTCATGAATTTTATTTTATACATGTGAATACTTTTAAATGAGACCCCCGCGCGCTGTCAAGCGGATTCCGCGGCCGGCCAGGCACGAGGACCGGCCGCGGCCGGCCGCTACCCGGCGCGCGGCGGGTAGCCTGCCTCGCGCAGGGCCGCGACGACCTGCGCCTCGGACGCCGAGGTTTGCACTTCGACCCGGCGGGTCGGCGGATCGGTGACGACGCGCGCATCGGGATCGAGCGCCTGGATCGCGCTGGTTACCGTGCGGGCGCAGCCGCCGCAGGTCATGCCATCAAGATGGAACTGCATGGAAGACTCCTTTCGTTGGAGGGTTGGTGGGTGGGTGTGACCAGGCTGGCCACTGTTGCGCTTGCAGCGTGGGGCGGCCCCGGCGGCATGGGCATCGACCGGCGCCGGGCCTCAGCGATCCTCCTTGGCATGGTTGATCGTGTACCTGGGGATTTCGACCACCAGGTCCGCCTCGGCCACGATGGCCTGGCAGCTCAGGCGCGACTGCGCCTGCAGCCCCCAGGCCCGGTCGAGCAGGTCGTCCTCGTTCTCGCCGGCCTCGCCGAGCGAATCGAAACCCTGGCGCACGATGCAATGGCAGGTCGTGCAAGCGCAGCTCATATCGCACGCGTGCTCGATGTCTATGCCGTTCTCCAGCAGCGCCGCGCAGATCGAGGTGCCGGCCGGCACGTCCAGCACGGCGCCTTCGGGCGCCAGATCGGCATGGGGAAGAACCGTAATCCGGGGCATGGCGCGCGCCCGCCGCTCAATGCGAACGCGTGCATTGCGCCAGCGCCGTGCCGGGCCGCCGGCGCGGCACGGCGCCGGCGCGCGCCTCGGGTTCGCGCTCGCCATCGTCGGGCTGCGCCAGCGTATGCAGGATGGGACAGTTGGGCCGCTCGTCGCCCGCGCAGCAACGGATCAGCGCCTTGAGCGTCTCGGCCATCTTCTGCATGCTCTCGATGCGCCGGTCCAACTCGGCGATGTGCGCCAGGGCCACGCGCTTCACATCGGCGCTCTGGCGCGACTGGTCGTTCCACAGGCTCAGCAGATCGCCGATCTCGGGCACCGAGAAGCCCAGGTTGCGGGCGCGGCGGATGAAGTGCAACCGATGGACGTCGGCCGGGGTATAGGCGCGGTAGCCCGCATCGGTACGGCCGACGGCGGGGATCAGGCCGATCTGTTCGTAGTAGCGGATCATCTTGGCCGAAACCCGGGACTGCCGGGATGCAACGCCGATGTTCATGACTGTCCTCCTTGCTCAAGCGGGTGCACCGGACGCGTGGGCAATCCGATGCCTTGCCGTGGTTGAAATGCAGTGCAGGACAAGCCTGGGGTTTCCCATTGTGGGAAGGTCAAGCGCACGCGGCCGCGCGCGGCGCGCGCTTGACCTTCCCGTCGTTGTAATGCCTAGCCTCGCCCAAAATTCCTGCAGAGACGCTTCGGACGGGCCGAAGCCCTGCTGCACAGATAGGGGCATGTCCATGCGTCGAAAAATCAAGATTGCCGTCATGGCAGGTACCGTCGCGGTAGTTGCGGCCATCGCGTTCGCGGCCGGCGAACCTCCGGAGAGCGCGGGCCGGGCGGCGGGCGCGCCGGCGCCTCCGCGGGTGCCGGTGGCCGAGGTCGTCGTGCGCGGCGTTGCGCCATCGGCCGGGTTCACCGGTTTCCTGGCCGCGCCCAGGACTGTCGAGTTGCGCTCGCGCGTGGGCGGCGCCGTCGATGCGGTCAGCGTTCCCGAAGGCAGTCTCGTGCGCAAAGGGCAAACCCTGTTCCAGATCGATCCGCGCCCGTTTCAGGTGGCGCTGGACACCGCCCTGGCGCAGTGGCGCCAGGCCGAAGTGCTGGCCAGCCAGGCCCAGGCCGATTTCGACCGCGCCCAGCGGCTGGTGTCCACCGGCGCCGTCTCGCGCAAGACCTACGACGATGCGGCCTCCATGCGCCGCGCGCGCCTGGCCCAGGCGCAGGCGGCCAAGGCGGCGGTCGCCGCCGCGCGGCTCGATCTCGCGTACGCGCGCATCACGGCCCCGATCTCCGGACGCGTCGACCGCGTGCTGGTGACCGAAGGCAATCTGGTCAGCGGCGGCACGGCGGGCGCCGCCACCCTGCTGACCACGATCATGTCGGTCGACCCTCTGCATGCGTATTTCGACATCGACGAGGCCACTTACCTCGCCGCGGTAAGACACAACCGCCCCGACGCCGGCGGCGCCTCGTCGATGCCGGTCGAACTGGGGCTGGCCACGGACCAGGGCATGCCCCATCGCGGCGTGCTCGACTTCGTGGGCAACCGCATCGACCGCGGCACCGGCACCATCCGCGCGCGCGCCGTGGTGCCGAACCCCGACGGGCAACTGGTTCCGGGGTTGTTCGTCCGCGTCAGGCTGGCCACCGGCGATGCGCGCCCGGCCGTGCTCATCGACGACCAGGCCGTGGGCACCGACCAGGGCAGGAACTACGTGCTGGTCGTGGGGCAGGACAACCAGGCCCGGTACCGCCCCGTGCAATTGGGCCCGATGGCGGACGGGCTGCGCGTCATCGACGCAGGCCTGCAGGCCGGTGAAAGAATCGTCATCAAGGGCCTGGTGCGCCCGGGCATGACTGTCACGCCCGACCTGGTGGCCATGCAGCCCGAGGCCCGGAACCCGGCCGGCGACGCGACGGAGGTCCGGCCATGAAATTCCCCCACTTTTTCATCGCACGGCCGATCTTCGCCGTCGTGCTGTCCCTGCTGATGCTGCTGGCCGGCTCCCTCGCCTTCTGGCAGTTGCCGCTGAGCGAGTATCCCGCCGTCACCCCGCCCACGGTGCAAGTCACGGCCAGCTACCCGGGGGCCAACCCCGACGTGATCGCCGATACCGTGGCCGCGCCCCTGGAGCAGGTGGTCAATGGCGTCGAGGGCATGCTCTATATGAATTCCCAGATGGCCACCGACGGCCGGATGGTGCTCACCATTGCGTTCAAGCAGGGAACGGACCCCGATATGGCGCAGATCCAGGTGCAGAACCGGGTCGCGCGCGCCTTGCCGCGATTGCCCGAGGAAGTACAGCGCATCGGAGTCGTCACGCAGAAGACTTCGCCGGACGTATTGATGGTCGTGCACATCGTCTCGCCGGACAAGCGGTACGACTCGCTCTACCTGTCGAACTTCGCCATCCGGCAGGTGCGCGACGAACTCGCGCGCCTGCCCGGCGTCGGCGACGTGCTCGTCTGGGGCGCGGGAGAGTACGCCATGCGGATCTGGCTGGACCCCGCCAAGGTCGCCACCCGCGGACTGACCGCCAGCGACGTGGTCGCGGCCCTGCGCGAGCAGAACGTTCAGGTGGCCGCTGGCTCGGTGGGCCAGCAGCCGGACACCTCGGCCGCCTTCCAGGTGACGGTCAATACGCTGGGGCGCCTGACCAGCGCCGAGCAGTTCGGCGACATCGTGGTGAAAACCGGCGCCGACGGCCAGGTCACCCGCCTGCGCGACGTCGCGCGCGTCTCGCTGGGCGCCGATGCCTATACCCTGCGCAGCCTGATCGACGGCGAGTCGGCGCCGGCGCTGCAGATCATCCAGAGCCCGGGCGCCAACGCCATAGACGTCTCCAATGCGGTGCGCGCCCGGATGGAGACTCTGCAGCAGGACTTCCCGCAGGATATCGAATACCGGATCGCGTACGACCCCACGGTCTTCGTACGCGCGTCGCTGCAATCGGTGGCCATCACCCTGCTGGAGGCCATCTTCCTGGTCGTCATCGTGGTGGTGCTGTTCCTGCAGACCTGGCGCGCCTCCATCATTCCGCTGGTGGCCGTGCCCGTGTCGCTGGTGGGCACCTTCGCGGTGATGCACGGGTTCGGCTTTTCGCTGAACACGCTGTCGCTGTTCGGCCTGGTGCTGTCTATCGGCATCGTGGTCGACGACGCCATCGTGGTGGTCGAGAACGTGGAGCGCCACATGGCCCTGGGCGAACCGCCGGAGCAGGCCGCGCGCAAGGCCATGGACGAAGTCACGGGGCCGATTCTCGCCATCACCTCGGTGCTGGCGGCGGTCTTCATTCCCTCGGCCTTCCTCTCCGGCCTGCAAGGCGAGTTCTATCGCCAGTTCGCGCTGACCATCGCCATCTCGACGATCCTCTCGGCCATCAACTCGCTCACGCTGTCGCCCGCGCTTGCCGCCATCCTGCTCAAGCCGCATCGGCAAGCGGCCAGGGCCGATTGGCTCACCCGCGTCATGGACAGCGTGCTGGGCGGATTCTTCCGGCGCTTCAACCGCTGCTTCGACAGCGCCTCGAACGCCTATGTCGGCACCGTGCGCCGGGCGGTGCGCGGCAGCGCCATCGTGCTGCTGTTGTACGCCGGCTTCGTGGGCCTGACCTGGCTGGGCTTTCATCAGGTGCCCAACGGCTTCGTGCCTGCCCAGGACAAATACTTCCTGGTCGGCATCGCCCAATTGCCCAGCGGCGCCTCGCTCGATCGCACCGAGGCCGTCGTCAAGCAGATGTCCGAGATCGCACTGGCCGAGCCCGGCGTGGAAAGCGTGGTCGCCTTCCCCGGCCTGTCGGTCAACGGCCCGGTGAACGTGCCGAACTCGGCCTTGATGTTCGCCATGCTCAAGCCGTTCGACGAACGCCAGGACCCATCGCTCTCGGCCAATGCCATCGCGACGAGGCTGACGGGCAAGTTCGGCCGGATCCCGGACGGTTTCGTGGGCATCTTCCCGCCGCCCCCCGTTCCGGGCCTGGGCGCCATGGGCGGCTTCAAGCTGCAGATCGAGGACCGGGCCGGGCTGGGCTTCGAGGCGCTGGCGCAGGCCCAGGGCCGGATCATGGCCAAGGCCTCGCAGGCGCCCGAACTGGCGAACATGCTGGCCAGCTTCCAGACCAACGCTCCCCAGCTGGAAGTGGACGTCGATCGCGTCAAGGCCAAGTCGCTCGGCGTCTCGCTGACCGACGTGTTCGAGACCCTGCAGATCAACCTCGGCTCGCTCTACGTCAACGACTTCAACCGATTCGGCCGCACCTACCGGGTCATGGCGCAGGCCGACGCGCCGTTTCGCATGCAGGCCGAGGACATCGGCCTGCTCAAGGTACGCAACTCGGCCGGCGAAATGATCCCGCTCGGCGCGTTCGTGACCATCACGCGCGGATCCGGCCCGGACCGGATCATCCACTACAACGGATTCCCCTCGGCCGACATCAGCGGCGGCCCGGCGCCGGGCTACTCCTCCGGCCAGGCCACCGACGCGATCGAGAACATCGTGCGCGACACGCTGCCCGAAGGAATGACGTACGAGTGGACCGACCTGGTCTACCAGGAAAAGCAGGCCGGCAACTCGGCGCTGTACATCTTCCCGCTGGCGGTGCTGTTGGCCTTCCTCATCCTGGCGGCCCAGTACAACAGCTGGTCGCTGCCGTTCGCCGTGCTGCTGATCGCCCCCATGGCGCTGCTCTCGGCCATTGCCGGCGTCTGGCTGTCCGGCGGCGACAACAACATCTTCACGCAGATCGGCTTCGTCGTGCTGGTCGGCCTGGCCGCCAAGAACGCCATCCTGATCGTGGAATTCGCCCGCGCCAGGGAGAGCGAAGGCGCCGACCCGCTGGCGGCCGTCCTGCAAGCGGCCCGCCTGCGCCTGCGCCCCATCCTGATGACATCGTTTGCCTTCATCGCCGGCGTGGTGCCGCTGGTGCTGGCCACCGGCGCCGGCGCCGAGATGCGCCATGCCATGGGCATCGCCGTGTTCGCCGGCATGCTGGGCGTGACGCTGTTCGGCTTGCTGCTGACGCCGGTGTTCTATGTCGTCGTGCGCAAGCTGGCGCTGCGCCGCAAAGCCCGCCAGGCCCGCCTCGGCGCGGGCGACCAACCCGCATGACGAACAGGAGAGCACAGGACATGAATACAGCTTTTGCACGCTCGCCGCGCGCCCGGATGCTGGCGCCGCTCGCCCTCGCGGCCACGCTGGCCGGGTGTTCCATGGCGCCCAGGTACGAGCGTCCGGCGGCGCCCATCGACGCGGCCTACCCCTTGGAAGCCCCGGCGATTCCGGACGCCGCCGGCCTGGATGACGCAACGGCCGCCGCCGACATCGGCTGGCGGGATTTCTTCCGCGACCCGCTCTTGCGGCAGTTGATCGAGATCTCGCTCGGCAACAACCGCGACCTGCGCAAGGCGGCCCTCGACGTCGAAGCCGCGCAGGCGCTTTACCGCATCCAGCGCGCCGACATGCTGCCCGGGATGGACGCGGCCGCCGGCGCCGCGGCCGAGCGCGTGCCAGCCGACCTCGCCGCCTCGGGGCAATCCCACGTCGCCCGCCGCTACGAGGCCGCGGCGGTGACGGCCGCCTGGGAACTCGACCTCTGGGGCCGCATCCGCAGCCTGAGCGACCAGGCGCTGGCCACCTATCTGGCGCTGGCCGAAACCCGCACCGCCGTCCAGATCGGCCTGGTCGCCGAGGTCGCCAATGCCTACCTTACGCTGCGGGCCGACCAGGAACTCCTGCGCCTGGCTAACGACACGCTGGCCGCGCAAAGGCGCTCGTACGAACTGACCGCCCAGCTCGTGCGGGCCGGCCACTCCGCCCGGCTCGACCTGCGCCTGGCCGAGATCGCGCTGCGCGACGCCGAGGCCAGTCACGCCGCCTATACGCGGCAGGCCGCCAGGGACCGCAATGCCCTGGTGCTGCTGCTGGGCCAACCCCTGGCCCCGGCGCTGGCGCGGCAACTGGACCAGGCCGACACGCTGCCCGACGGCATCGTGCCGGCCGGGCTGCCGAGCGGCCTGCCGTCGGAACTGCTGGCGCGCCGCCCCGACATCCGCGCGGCCGAGCGCATGCTGCAAGGCGCCAACGCCAACATAGGCGCCGCGCGCGCCGCCTTCTTTCCCGCGATCAGCCTGACCGGCGCGGCGGGCAGCGCCAGCGCCTCCCTCGAAGACCTGTTCGGCGCCGGTTCGCGGACCTGGCGCTTCCTGCCGCAGGTCACGCTGCCCATCTTCCGCGGCGGGGCGCTGCGGGCGAACCTGGACGTGGCGCATGTGCGCAAGCGCATCGAAATCGCCAACTACGAACAAACCATCCAGGCCGCCTTCCGCGACGTCGCCGACGCCCTGGCGGGCAAGCGCACGCTCGATGCGCAGATCCGCTCGGAGCAACTGTCGGTGGCGGCCAGCAGCGACGCCCACCAGCTGGCCGAACAGCGCTTCCGCGAAGGCGCGGACGACTACCTCGCCGTGCTGGAAGTCCATCGCACGCTGTACGGCACGCAGCAGGTCCTGGTGCGCACGCGCCTGGCGCGGCTGACCAACCTCATCGATCTGTACAAGGCCGTGGGAGGCGGCTGGACCGAGACGACAGCGCGGGCGCAAGCCGCCGCTTCCGGGTCATGAGTCCGAAAGCGGACGGGCGCGCGCCAGGTGCTCGACGGCGCGATATGCGAAGACCAGGCCTGGCCCCAGCGTGGCGCCCGCCCCCGGATAGAACCCGCGGAACACCGACGACATATCGTTCCCGCAAGCGTACAAGCCCGCGATCGCCTCGCCGTCCTGGCCCACCACCTGCGCATCGGCCGTCGCCTTCAGCCCCAGTATCGTGCCCAATGTGCCCGGGTAGATACGCAGCGCAAAGAAAGGAGCATGGCGAATCGCCAGCAGATTGGGATTCGGCTTGACTCGCGGATCGCCAAACATCCGGTTGTACGGATCGCCCCCTTTGCCGAAATCCAGGTCCACGCCGGTCGCGCAGAAGCCGTTATGCCGCTTGACCGTATGTTCCAGCGCGTCCGGGTCGATATCGATCGCGGCCGCGAGTTCGCGTATGGTGCGCCCGGTACTGATGTAGCCGCTGCGCACGTAACGCCGCAAGGACAGGCAATACGGCTTGATCAAGTTGCCGAAGCCCCGCTTCCATACGAACCGGCGGTCGCAAATCAGATAGAAGCGGCTGTTCGGCGTGACGCCGTCCTTGAACATCGCATACACGATGTCATGGTACGAGTCCGAATCGTTGACGAACCGGTTGCCCGCCGCGTTCACGGCGATCATGCCCGGGCGGCTGCGATCGAGATACCCGTACAGCACTGTCGACGTACTGCCGTCGGCCTCCTTGTTCCTGGACGTGGGGGTCCACCAGCACGGCGAGGCCAGGTCGGCGTCGATCGCCGCGCCGGCGTGGCGGGCGGCTTGCAGCGTATCGCCGACATTGCCCTCGTACCCCACGCTCTGGTCGTGCGGAAAACCGCCCGCCAGTTCCTTGAGCAAGGCCGCATTGTGTGGAAACCCGCCCGCGGCCAGGATGACGCCCTTGCGCGCCCGTATACGCTGCAGCTTGCCGTCGCGGCGTATTTCCACGCCGGCGACGCCTCCTTGCGGGCTGCGCACCAGCGACACCATGGGCGAGTCGAGCCATATCGGCACGCCGCGCTCGCGCAGGCTGAGCAGGGCGCTCGCGACAAACGCGTTGCCGGCCCCGATATCGGTGCCGCGGGAAAACCGGGTACGGTCGATCGCATAACGCGCCAGCGTGCCGATGACGCCGATGAAATTCCTGAACGAGCCAAACGGATTCAGAAATTCGTCGATGCGGCGCTTGTCGACGTACAGGCCGCCCAGCAGCATCAGGCGCTTGATCGGGGCGCGCACCAGTTCGAAGTCGGCGCCCAGCCGCCGGCCATCGAAGCGTTCGGGCTCGAGCGAACGCCCGCCCGCCTTGCCGCCAGGCAGCGACGCGTGGTAATCCGACATGGCCGGCATCAGCTTCAACCGGACCTGGGTCCCCTCCTGGATCGCCTGGGCGGCAAGCGGCGCCGACGCCAAGTACGTATCGACCAGATCCGCGCGGTAATACGCCCCCATCAGCGCGCGCAAATACACGCGCACCTGCTCCGGTGCATCATCGACGCCGGCGGCGCGGGCCTCGCGGGAGTTCGGAATCCACATCACGCCGCCTGCGCTGGCGGTGGTGCCGCCGACTTGCGATGATTTCTCGCACAGCACCACGTCCAACGATTTCTTCGCGGCCAGCAGCGCCGCGCTCAGGCCGGCGCATCCGCTGCCGATGACGATGACGTCGCGCTCGTCATCCCATGGGCAGCCGGCAAACGCCGGGGTAGCGTCTTTCATTCCTGTGGTTTCCACCTGGTCCGCCTCTCATTGCCTCTGCTAGAGTGACGCCGAATACTATTCACCAAAACAACGGGCGTCCAATAGTGAACTCGAATGATCACGATTCCCCGGCCGAATCTCGCGCGTCGGGCATGCTGAACCTCACGCACCTGAGAACGCTGGTCGCGGTGGTGCAAGAGGGTCACCTGACACGCGCCGCCGAACGCCTGCGCATCAGCCAGCCGGCCGCCAGCCACCACCTGCGCTCTCTCGAGCAGCAATTCGGCCTTCCGCTGTTCACGCGCACGCCGCGAGGGGTTGTTCCCACCGCGGCGGGGTTGCAGCTATCGGAACAGGCCGCGCGGCTGCTTGCCTCGTCGCTGGAACTGCTCAGCACCGCCAGCGAACTGCGAGGCAGCGCTTCGGGCAGGATTGCAATCGGCACCATCGAAGACCCCTCGGTGCACGCGGCCCTGCCATCGCTGGTCAAGTGGTTTCATGAACACTACCCGCTGATCGAACTCAGCATCGAATCCCGCAACTCGTCCTCGGTCCGCCAGGGAATCCTCACCGGGGAAATCAACGCGGGCTTTTACGTTTCATGCACGAATGAAGCCAACCTGCGCGAGTACGAAATCGGACAGCGCGAACTGGTGGTGGTGGCCCCCCAAAGCTGGCGCGAACGTGTCGCCACGGCAACCTGGCCGGAACTCGCCAAGCTGCCGTGGGTCATGACCACGACGGGCAGCGCGCACTCCGAGATCACTGCTCAACTGTTTCGGTCCCACAACATCACCATTCGTCCCGCGCTTGAAGTCAACACCGAACGATTGTTGCGCGCCATGGTGTCGCAGGGAGTCGGGCTGGGGTTCACCCGCCGCGAATTCGCCGAGGCCGAGCAGGCGCGCGGCGCGTTTTTCATCGTTCCGATCAGCGTGCACCGCACCACCATGCATTTCGCCTACGCGCGCAGCGCCGAAACGGACCCTCTGATCCAGATCCTGTCGCGCGGCCTGGCCACGGTATTGCCTGTTGCGGAACGATTAATGCCGTCCACCGCAAAACCCGCGGAAAAATAAAATTCCCAGCCACGGCGCGTTGACTTGTCCTTGCAAGTTCTGTAGATTAAATGGACATTCATTCATATTGATTTGCAGTTTGAAGTGCCCGCCTTCCTTGCCTATATGCATATTGTGAAGCGCGTGCTTCGCATTATTCAGATTCGCAATCAGGTCGATTCACTTCAATAATGAAGGAGACAAAATGACAAGGGGAATTGCCGCCGGGCTTGCCGCGACGGCTGCCGCGCCGACGCCGCTGCGCGGCACAGCCGCAACCGCGGGCCATGCGGGCCCTCTTGTGGACTCCGGCAAGGCGCGCGCCCTGGCGGCAAGCAGCGTGGGCGACAGCACGCTGCGGCCCGGCGCGCCCTCGGCGACCGGCTCCGAAACGCCGCATGCCGCACGCGGAATCGGCGCCCGGCAATAACACGCATCTTCCCGCACTGAACACATCCCGGCGGTCCGGCGGCCGCCATCGGGGCTGGCCCTTCATCCGCCCAATACTGAACGAGCATTCATACCATGCCGTTCATAAACACGGCGCCGGGCGGCACCGATATCCAGGAAGCATTCATTCTGATTATTGATTATGCAGATTCAAATAACTTATTAAGGGAGACAAAATGATCAAATCAATGCTTGCCGGCCTGGCCGCTGCCGCCAGCGCACTGATGCCCATGCTGTCCATGGCGTCCGATTACCCATCCAAGCCGGTCACCCTGGTAGCCGGGTTTGCAGCCGGCGGCCCCACCGATGTCATGGCGCGCGCCTTCGCCCAGCAGCTTGCCGCCGAGCTGGGGGTGCCGATAGTGGTCGAAAACCGCCCCGGCGCCGACAGCCTGCTGGCCTCCCAGGCTGTCAAGAACGCCAAGCCCGACGGCTACACCATTTACCTGGCCTCGTCCGCGCACGCCATCAATCCCAGCCTGTTCAAGGACGCGAAATTCAAGGTTCGCGACGACTTCACGCCCATTTCGATGATTGGCGAAGTGCCCAACGTCGTCGCCATTCCGACCGGCCTGCCGGCCAGGACGCTGAAGGAATTCATCGACTACGCCAAGGCGCGCGACGGCCAGCTCAACTATGCGACCACGGCCAGCATCACCTATCTGCAGACCGCGCTCATGCTGAAATCCGCCGGCTTGAATTTGCAGCGGATTCCCTACAAGGGCGCGGCGCCCGCGGCGGTTGCGCTGATGAGCGGCGATGTGCAGTTCATGATGAGCGGCATCGGCCCCATGGTGCCACAGGTACAGTCGCAGAAGATCCGGGCCCTGGCCGTCACCAGCGCGAAACGCAGCGCGCTGCTGCCCGACCTGCCCACCGCCATCGAGGCGGGCCTGCCCGGCTTCACCAGCACGGTGTGGTACGCACTGCTGGCCCCCGCAAACGTTCCGCCAGACATCGTCAAGCGCTTGAACGAAGGTACCAGGGCCGCGCTGCAGAATCCCGACCTCATAGCCAAGCTGACGGCGCAAGGCGTGGAACAGCGGGGCTCCTCGCCCGAAGAACTGAGCCAGTTCCTGGCGGCGGAAGAAGCCAAATGGATGGCGACGGTCGACGAATTGGGCGCCAGGCAGCAATAGGGCCCCTGGGCACGGCATGCATGCAGCAAGACACCAAGAGATTCCTGCCAGGAGTGCGGCGATGAGCCCCGTAGTATCTGAAGCCAGTCCAGAACGCTGGGACGACGAGACCGACGTCCTGGTGATAGGCAGCGGGGCCGGCGGCCTGTCCGCCGCGCTGTTTGCCGCGCAGGCCGGTCTGCGCGTACTGGTCTGCGAAAAGCTGGCCCATGTAGGTGGCACCACCGCGACCTCGGGCGGCGGCATCTGGGTGCCTGGCACCAAGGCCGGCCTGGCCGCGGGCGATACGCTCGAGGCGGCCAGGACATACCTGAAGGCGCTGCTGGGCGATTTCTACCAGGAGGAAGTGATAGACACCTACCTTGCCACGGGAGGCAAGGTCATCGACTTCCTGAATGAAAATACGGAGGTGAAGTTCGACCTTGCGAGCTGGCCTGACTATCGGTCCAGCCTGCCGGGCGGCGCGGCACGCGGACGCTCGCTGTTTCCGCGCCCCTTCGACGGCAAGAGGCTGGGACGCAATTTTTCCTTGCTGCATCCCCCCTTGCACCGCTTGATGGTCCTGGGCGGGCTGATGCTCGGCCCCGAAGAGGTCCATGACTTTCTGCGCCCGTTCTCATCGCCCCGGGCGCTCATGCGCGTGCTGCGCAAGCTGCTGCGGTATGGGATGGACCGTATCCGGTATGCCCGTGGCACCGACCTGCGCTCGGGCAACGCCCTGGCGGCGCGGCTTCTTTACAGTGTCGACAAACTCGGCTGCAGGATTCTGACCCAGGCCAGTCTTGAAGGCCTGGCGATCGACAACGACCGGGTGGTCGGCGCGACCGTGGTGGTCGGCGGCGTGCCCAGGCGCATCCGGGCGTCGAAAGCCGTGTTGCTCGCCACGGGCGGGTTTGCGCACAACCAGGAAATGCTGCGGCGCTACGGCCCGGCGACTCCGCATCGCTTCAGCCTGTGCAACCCCGCCTGCACGGGCGCAGGGATCCAGGCGGCGCTGGACGCGGGCGCCTCGGTGGACCGCGCGCTCAGCAGCGTGGGCTTCTGGACCCCCGCCTCAGCCAGCCGCGAAAAGAATGGCGCCGACACTCCCGTCATCTACGGCTATCTCGATCGCGGCCGGCCCGGGGTGATCGCGGTGAACGAGCAAGGGAAACGCTTCGTCAACGAGGCCGACTCCTATCACGATATCGTCAGCGCGATCTTTGCCAACGGCGGAGCGGACGGAAGACCGTTCCACTTCATCACTGACCGCGCGTTCGTGCGCCGGCACGGCTTGGGACTCATACGGCCCTGGCCCTGGAACCGCTCGCTGCGCCCCTGGATCCGCCGCGGCTACATCACCGCCGCCGCCACGCTCGACCAGCTGGGCCCGAAGATCGGCATCGATCCCGCCGTCCTGGCCGCCACCGTGCAGCGCCACAATCAAAGCGCTCGCACGGGGCTGGACCCCGACTTCCACAAGGGGGCCTCGGCCTACAACCGAATGTTCGGCCACAAGACCTCCTGGCCCAACCCCAATCTCGCGCCTATCGAAACGCCGCCTTTCATCGCCCTGCGGATCCTCCCCGCGACGATAGGCACCGCGATGGGCCTGAAGACCAGCGCGTCCGGGCAGGTCCTGAACGCCGAAGGGCAGCCCATATCCGGCCTGTACGCCTGCGGCAACGACCAGGCCTCGCCATTCCGGGGTTTCTACCCCGGCGGAGGATCGACACTGGGGCCCGCGATCGTGGGCGCCTACCTTGCCGTCCAGTCGCTCTCGAAACAGTGACGCGGCGCCAGCCATTGAGAAAACCACCTTACCAGGATGACCCATGACGAAGGCCCTGCTGCTTGCCATGATGACCCCGCCCGGGGATCTCGAGGAAGAGTTCAACGAGTGGTACGACACCGAACACTTTCCGCGCCTGTCGACGGTTCCCGGCTTCGATCGGTCGTCGCGCTATGTCGCGGTAAAGGGATGGCCCAAGTATGTGGCCCTGTACGACCTGGCGTCGGCCGATGCCCTTGAACACCCCCAGTACACGCGCGCTCCGGGCCCGCGCTTCTCGCCCTGGGCGCAGCGCATCCTGACCAGACTGCATGGCCAGTATCGTTTCTCGGGCGACCAGATATATCCCGGCTCCGCCTTGATGGGCGATCGGGGCCGGCCGCTGCAAGTCGCGGTGCTGCGCTTTCGCGAGATGCCGCAGTCCCACGAGGCCGCGCTCACCGAGGGGCTGCAGGCCATCGTGGATGCGTCCGAAGAGCTGCTCCAAGCCAGGATCTTCAGGGGTTCCGGACCACTGCAGGGCGACTGCATCGCGCTGGTGGAGTGCCGCGCGCATGACCCGCGGATTCCGGTCACCGCCAGCGCCATCGGTCCGGCGGCCGACCATCTGGACCTGATGACGTTCTACATCCCGTACTGGCGCAGAGGCTACGTGCCTTCGGTCTTCGAGGCCCAGTAAATCCCCTGCCCGCCAGCCGCGCGCCGCCCCGGGCGCGCGGGCCGGTACCGGGAACACCGCCAAAGGTTAATCATGCCCACCTCCATACGCACAGGCGTCCTGATTCCGGAGAACAACACCCGGGTCGCGGAAGAACTGCCGCTCTGGCTGCCCGGCAGCCGCCTTGAAGTCGTGAAAATCCCGCGCGGCAAGGGCCTGCTGGACGCGGCGGCCTTGCCGGCCTACAGGGAAAACGCGCTGGTCCTGGCCAGGCAGCTGGATGCCGGCGATATCGATGTGGTGGCCTATGCCTGCACGGCCGCCGGATTCCTGCTGGGCCCCGTGGGCGACCAGGAGCTGGCGCGCCAACTGCGCGAAAACACCGGCAAACCCGTCGCGACCATCGCCAGCGCCATGACGTCCGTGCTGGCCCGGGACGGCATACGCAAGGTCGCGGTGGTGACCCCGTACTCGGATGCCGTCAATGCCCAGCTCAAAGGCTTTATTGCACATGCCGGCATCGAGATCGCCGGCTTCGACAGCCTGTACGCCAGGAACGTGGATGAGCTGGGCAGAATCAGCGCCCATGCCGTCGCGCATATCGCCAGGCAGACCATGAACGACGCTTGCGAAGCGATGTTCATCGCCTGCGCCCAACTGCCCACCTTTGACGTGCTGCGCCAGCTTGAAACCGAATTCGGCCGACCGGTCTATTCGTCCATCCAGGCACTGGCAACGCAAATTCGAGCACTCGCGCCATGACCCACTCCAAAGCCCTGCTGCTTGTTTCCATGGAACCGCCCGCCGGCATGGAAGCGGAATTCAACGACTGGTACGACACCGAGCACCTGCCGGAACGCGCCGGCCTGCCCGGGTTCGAGACCGCCCTGCGGTACGTGTGCGTGGCGGGCTGGCCGCGCTACCTGGCCTTGTATGACCTCTCGAATATCGAGGTGCTGGACGGCAAGCCCTACCAGGACGTATCAGGCGAGCGCTTCAGCCCATGGAGCAAACGCGTGCTCAACCGGGTGCGCGGCCAGTCGCGCATGGCCGCCGAGCAGGTCTATCCCGGACAGGCCGTCACGCAACAGGCGCCGAGACTGCTGCTGCTGAGATTCGTGGGCCTGACGCTGCAACATGAGGCCGACTTGACCAGCGTGCTTTGCAACGCCTTTTCGAACCGGGCCGGCGTCCAGCAACTGCGCCTGTATCGCGAGCCCACCGATACCGGCCCCCGATTCCTGGCCCTGATCGAAAGCCATGAACCGTTCTCGCACCAGGATAAGACCTCGGCGCTGGGCCCCTACGCCAGGCACCTGGATATCTTGAACGAATACACGCCGTACTGGACGCGCGGGCAATTGCACGGCGTGTACCCCGAGCGTTGAAACCAGCGGGGGCCAGCCTCCGAGGGGCCTGGCCCCCGCGGGCAGGGCAGCTCCGACTCAAATGGATGGCTGCTGCGTCCGAGCCGCAAGCGCCGCCGCGCTTTCCTTGCGTTCGCTGTAGCGATCCACCAGATACGGCGCGGCATCCCGTGTGAGCAAGGTGAATTTCATCAACTCCTCGACGACATCGACGACGCGATCGTAGTAGGGCGAGGGCTTCATGCGCCCCGCGTCGTCGAACTCCTGGTACGCCTTGGCCACCGACGACTGATTCGGTATGGTCAGCATCCGCATCCAGCGGCCCAGCACGCGCATCTGATTCACCGCGTTGAACGACTGCGATCCGCCCGACACCTGCATGACCGCCAGCGTCTTGCCCTGGGTCGGACGCACGGCGCCCACCGACAATGGAATCCAGTCGATCTGCGTCTTCATCAGGCCGGTCATCGCGCCGTGGCGCTCCGGCGAGCTCCAGACCATCCCTTCCGCCCATTGCACGAGCTCGTGCAGCTCGCGCACCTTCGGATGGCTGTCGCTGGCGTCATCGACCAGGGGAAGACCGGACGGGTTGAACAGGCGCGCCTCGCCTCCCAGGGCCTCCAGCAGCCGCGCCGCTTCCTCGGCGACCAGGCGGCTGTAGGAGCGCTCGCGCAACGATCCATACAGCAGCAGAAAGCGCGGCGCATGGGCCGCGCGCCGGGGCGCGAACAGGTCCGCGGGACTGGGGGCCTGGAACGCCGACGCGTCGATGTTGGGCAGATCTGCGAACAAGTCAGGCACGACGGCCCTCCGCGTCGATCACCGGTTCGCCGTCTTCCTTGTTGAAGGCGCCGCGTTGCGGTTGCGGCAGGATATCCAGCACCGCCTCCGAAGGACGGCACAGGCGAGTGCCCAGGGGAGTGACCACAATGGGACGATTGATCAGGATCGGGTACTGCAGCATGAAGCCGATCAGTTGCGCGTCCGTCCATGCCGGATCCGACAGCCCCAGTTCGTCGTATGGCGTGCCTTTTTGCCGAAGCAGCTCGCGCGCGGGGATCCCCATGGCGTGGATCAGCGACGCCAGCGTTCCGGCGTCGGGCGGCGTCTTCAAGTACTCGATGATCGTGGGTTCTTCGCCGCTGTTGCGGATCAACCCGAGCACGTTGCGCGATGTCCCGCAGCCGGGGTTGTGATAGATCGTGATGGAGTTCATGGCATACCTCTGTTGAAACGAGACGGGAACATCAATGGGCCGCGGGCCGCGCCCGCAGAACGAGCAGCGCGGCGCAGGCGGCCAGGCCGAGCGCGCCAGACAGCCACAGCGCGTCGGCGCCCCAGGTGTCCAGCGCCAGGCCGAAGAGAAACGGAGCAAGCGCCTGGGCGACCCGCGCCGGCATCATCAACCAGCCCTGGCGCGCGCCATAGCCCTGGGGGCCGAACAGCGCCAACGGCAAAGTGCCCTTCGCGATGGTCAGGATGCCGTTGCCCGCTCCGTGCAGGATGGCGAAGGCCGGCGCCATCGCCGGGCCCGCCAGCAGCAATAGCGTCGCGCCGGCGGGATGCGCCAACGCCGCCAGGCGCGCCGACAGCAAAGGGTGGACCCGCCGCAGCAAGCCGAACTCGAGCAGGCGGCCGGCGACCTGCGCGGGCCCGATGAGCGCACCCACGGCGACAGCCGCGGCCAACGTGGTTCCCGCGGTCTCCAGCATCCGCGGCAGGTGCGTAGCCATCGCCGTGCTGATGAACCAGGTCGCCGCGAATACGAAGGCCAGGAGGACAGTGGCGCGCCATTGCCGCCCCGGATCGCCGGCCGGCGACGCGCCTGCGCAGCCGGCGTCCGCGCTATCCGGGTTCGCCGCTTTCGCTGCGGCCGGCGCCCTGGGAAGCCAGGCGTTCAGCGGCAAGCCGATCAGCAGATGCACGAGCGCCCAGCCCAAGCATGCGCCACGCCAGCCGAATCGCGCTTCCATCCACGCCGAAAGCGGCCATCCGACGGTGCTGGCGAAACCGGCGATCAAGGTAATTCCCGTAATGGCGCCGCGAGCATGATGGCCATAGAGGCGCACCAGGCTGGAGAAGGCGGCTTCGTACAGGCCGGCCCCCATCGCCACGCCGATGACGAGCCAGGCGGCAACCATCGACCAGAGGCCGCGGGCGCTGCCGAGCATGCCCAGTCCGATGGCGAACAGCAGACTGGTGGCGGCCAGCACAGTGCGGCCGCCACGGCGGTCGATCGCCTGTCCCGCCCACGGGCCGACCAGTGCCGACGCCACCATGGCTGCCGAGAAGGCCGCATAGACCGTCGGCGCGGACACGCCCAGGTCGCGGGCCATCGGATCCGCCAGCATGGCCGGCAGATAATACGAAGACGCCCAGGCCAGCGTCTGGGCGGCTCCCAGGATGCCGACCACTCGGACAGGGGCGCCTTGCACGTATCAGTTCCGCTGGATGCCGGCGGCGCAGCTGTCCGACCGAGGCGACGGCACGGACCTACTCCCGGGACTGGCCGATGCCGCGCAGTTCGGCCTGCAGCGACATGGCGTCCAGACTGTCGAGCGGCAAGGACAGGAAGAGTTCGATGCGGCGCTTGAGCATGCGCGCCGCGTCGTGAAAGGCCTTCATGCGCTCGTCCTCGTCGCCCTCATGCGCGGCGGGGTCGGGAACGCCCCAATGCGCCGTCACGGGGCGGCCGGGCCAGATGGGGCAGGCTTCCCCGGCGGCGTTGTCGCACACCGTAATGACGAAGTCCATTTGCGGCGCATCGGGGGTGGCGAACTCGTCCCAACTCTTGCTCCGATAGCCGTCGGTCGGCAGCGAATAAGACGCCAGCGTGGCAAGCGCGAGCGGGTGGACCGCGCCTTTGGGCATGCTGCCGGCGGAGTACGCCTGGAAGCGATCGCCAGCCAGGCCGTTGAGCAGTCCTTCGGCGAGAATGGAGCGGGCGGAATTTCCCGTACAGAGAAAAAGCACGTTGAAACGGGCGTGCGGCATGGTAAGTCCTGGCAACGGCAGGTTGAGGAATCAGCGAAGCGCGTCGTACGTATCGAAAGGCTCGTGCAAGCGTGGCATGGACAACTCCCGGTCAGCAGGCCGTGCAGGCCCCGGCTTCGGCAACCCCGCAAGAAACGCCCTCGCAGCAGTGCTCGGTGAGATAGCCGAGCAAACCGTTCATCCGGGAGAAATCGGCGCGGTAGATCAGATTGCGGCCTTGCTGTTCGACGCTGACCAGGCCGGCGTGCGACAGCTCCTTCAAATGAAAGGAAAGCGTGTTGCGCGCCACGCCAAGCTGGTCGGCCAGGACGCTGGGGGTAAGCCCGGGAAAACCGGCCACGACCAGCGCGCGGAACGTGCGCAGCCGCTGGGGGTGGGCCAGGCCTGCAAGGGCGGAGATGGCTTGGTCTTCATTCATTATTCAATAATACAACATTCATTGAATTGATGGTCGGGATTCTTGCGCTTTAGGACAGGCCGCGAGCCGGCGCCAGCGGAATCTCGCGCATGCCCAATATGTAACAAGCACCGTTCCCCCCCTTGAACCCTGCGGAAGCATCCCTATAATTAGCACTCGTCGCCGGTGAGTGCTAACAACAGGCTCCCCGCGCCAAACACCGATCATTTTTTCTTCTTTTCTTTAGAAACAGGAGTTCCTCATGGCCCTGCGTCCCCTGCACGATCGCGTGATCGTCAAACGCCTGGACAACGAGCGCAAGACTGCCTCGGGCATCGTCATTCCCGACAGCGCCGCCGAAAAGCCGGATCAAGGTGAAGTCGTGGCCGTCGGCCCCGGCAAGAAGACCGAAGACGGCAAGATCCTGCCGGTCGACCTGAAGGCTGGCGACAAGGTCCTGTTCGGCAAGTACGCCGGCCAGACCGTCAAGGTCGATGGCGAAGAGCTGCTCGTCATCCGCGAGGACGAAATCCTCGCCGTGATCCAGTAATTGCGTAACCGAATTCTCTAAGGAAGCTAACAATGGCTGCCAAGCAAGTTCTGTTTGCCGACGAAGCCCGCGTGCGCATCGTGCGCGGCGTGAACGTCCTCGCCAACGCCGTCAAGACCACCCTGGGCCCCAAGGGTCGCAACGTCGTGCTGGAGCGCTCGTTCGGCGCCCCGACCGTGACCAAGGACGGCGTGTCCGTCGCCAAGGAAATCGAACTGAAGGACAAGTTCGAGAACATCGGCGCCCAGCTGGTCAAGGACGTCGCGTCCAAGACCTCCGACAACGCCGGTGACGGCACCACCACCGCCACCGTGCTGGCCCAGGCCGTCGTTCAGGAAGGCCTGAAGTACGTCGCCGCCGGTTTCAACCCGATCGACCTCAAGCGCGGCATCGACAAGGCCGTGGCCGCCGCCGTGGAAGAGCTGAAGAAGCTGTCCAAGCCGGTCACCACCAGCAAGGAAATCGCCCAGGTCGGCTCGATCTCGGCCAACAGCGACGCCTCGATCGGCCAGATCATCGCCGACGCGATGGACAAGGTCGGCAAGGAAGGCGTGATCACCGTCGAAGACGGCAAGTCGCTGGAAAACGAACTGGATGTCGTCGAAGGCATGCAATTCGACCGCGGCTACCTGTCGCCCTACTTCATCAACAGCCCGGAAAAGCAAGTCGCCGCGCTGGACGATCCGTATGTCCTGATCTACGACAAGAAGGTCAGCAACATCCGTGACCTGCTGCCCGTGCTGGAGCAAGTCGCCAAGTCGAGCCGTCCGCTGCTGATCATCGCCGAAGACGTCGAAGGCGAAGCGCTGGCCACCCTGGTCGTGAACAACATCCGCGGCATCCTGAAGACCACCGCCGTCAAGGCCCCGGGCTTTGGCGACCGTCGCAAGGCCATGCTGGAAGACATCGCCATCCTGACGGGCGGCACGGTGATCTCCGAAGAAACCGGCATGTCGCTGGAAAAGGCCACGCTGCAGGACCTGGGCCAGGCCAAGCGCATCGAAGTGGCCAAGGAAAACACCACGATCATCGACGGCGCCGGCGACGGCAAGTCGATCGAAGCGCGCGTCAAGCAGATCCGCGCCCAGATCGAGGAAGCCACCTCGGACTACGACCGCGAGAAGCTGCAAGAGCGCGTGGCCAAGCTGGCCGGCGGCGTTGCCGTGATTCGCGTCGGTGCCGCCACCGAAGTCGAAATGAAGGAAAAGAAGGCTCGCGTCGAAGACGCCCTGCACGCCACGCGTGCCGCGGTGGAAGAAGGCGTGGTTCCTGGCGGCGGCGTTGCGCTGCTGCGCGCCAAGCAGGCCATCGCCGGCCTGAAGGGCGACACGGCTGACCAGAACGCCGGCATCAAGCTGATCCTGCGCGCTGTCGAAGAGCCCCTGCGCACCATCGTCACCAACGCCGGCGAAGAAGCCAGCGTGGTGGTCAACACCGTGCTCAACGGCAAGGGCAACTACGGCTACAACGCCGCGACCGGCGAGTACGGCGACCTGGTCGAGCAAGGCGTGCTGGACCCGACCAAGGTCACCCGCACCGCGCTGCAGAACGCCGCTTCGGTGGCCAGCCTGCTGCTGACGGCCGAGGCCGCCGTGGTCGAGCTGATGGAAGACAAGCCCGCTGCTGCTCCGGCCATGCCCGGCGGCATGGGCGGCATGGGCGGCATGGACTTCTAAGTTCCGCCTTTCCCGGCCGAAACCGCCGCGGCTTGCCGCGGCGGTCTTCCCGAAAAAAAACCCCGCCTGGTTCGCCTGGCGGGGTTTTTTCATGGCGCTGGCTCAGAAACTGTAGCGGTAGCCGGCGTGGAGCGACCACGGAATGTTGATCCGGTCGCCCGCCGCGTACTCGTACGAGGCATACAGATTGTGACCCTTGCCCAATGCGGCGTCGACGCCCGCGCCCAGTTCCGCGCGGCCATGGCGGCCCGCGCCGGCATGGCCGATGCCATTGGTGCGCACATCGCCAGTGCTGTCGAACTCCTGCGTCCAGCCGAGCCTGGCGTAGGGCTGCACGATGTTGCCGCCGGCCAGGGCGATGCGCCGGCCGAAGCGCAAGCCCACGCGGCCCAGGGTGGCGGTGTTGGCGTCCACCTTGACGCGAAGACCGTTGCTGGCGCGATAGCGCTTGCCTGACGTGCGCCACAGCATGACTTCGGCCTGCGGCTCCGCGAACCAGTCGTTGGGCAGCTCGAACCGCCGTCCGCCTTCGAGCGACCATGCGGCGCCGCGCGCGCGGTAGTCGGCGGTGACGCGGCCTCCGTCAGTGGCGGCAATGTTGTATTGCTGGTCGTAGCGGCCCAGGCGCAGCACGGTGTCGAGGTAGTAGCCGCTATCGCCGACATAGGCGGCGTAGCCGCCGACGTGCACGCCCTTGACCTTGCCGCCGCCGTCGCCGGGATAGGTGCGGTCGGCATAGGTGTAGCCAAGCAGGCCGCCCGCGTACCAGCGCCCGCCCGGCGCGCTCCAGCCGCGATCCAGGCCGATTTCCAGCCCGCTGACCGTCTGGTCGTAGGCGCGGGCGTGGCGGTTGCTGATCTGCTGGCGCTCGCTGAACGTACGCGCCCATGGCCCGCCGGCGTCGGCGCGCAGGCGCAGCTCGCCCAGGCGCTTGTCCAGCGCGTTGGATTCGGCCAGCGCGATGCTGGAAAGGTCCGCCGCGTTCATGGCGGCATTGGCCGCCCCCGACAGGGCCTGGCCCGCGCGCTGCAGGCTCCAGACGCGCGTTTGCGGATCCTCCACCAGGTCGTAGCGCCAGGTACCCAGGTCGACCGCCTCGCCGGCGTTGGCCAGCCGGAAGGTGGCGTTGCCCTGCCCCTGGGTATGCACCAGGCCCAGACGCGCGCCCTGGCTGTCGGCCTCGCCTCCGGCATTGCGCACCAGCACGCGATGCTGGCCATCGGCGCGGCCGGTGATCCGCAACTGGTCGTTCTGCCTTGCGGCGATGTTGGCGTTCAGTACGAACACCCCGCTGCCGTCCAGGGTTTGCAGGGTCAGGGTCTTGTAGGAGGCGCCGGGGGCGGGCGCCTGGAGCTCGACCCGCCCGCCGCGCATCGACATGTTCTGCACCTGGGAGTCGGCACGCACGACCCAGGTTCCGCCCTCGCGTAGCGTGGCCGATTCGAGCACCTTGGTGGCTCCGTGCCAGGCGCCGCCGCTGGCCACGGTGAGGGAGATCCCGGCATCGACGGCGTTGTTGCCGTCGGCGACGATATCGCCGCGAGCCAGGGCGCCGCTCTCGAGGGCAACCGCCACGGGAATGGTGGAACGCTGTTGGATGAACACGCCATTGCCGCCTTGCGCCGTGGCGCCGTCGGTCAGCCGGACCGAGACCTTGCTGCGGGCAAGGGCGTCCGGCATCAGCTTCAGCGGCGCGTCGGTCACGCTGATCGCGCCGGCCTGGGCCGAGACCAGCGACCCGGCGCTGACGACCAGCGTGCCGTTGGCCAGCTGCGCGGCGCTCGAGCCGCTGCCCTCGGCGCGTACCGCCACGCCTGCCAGGCGGGCGCTGCCGTGGGTAACCGCGATGCCGGCGGCGCGGTTGCCGGTCGTGACGATGCCGCCGCCCTGCATGTCGACGGTGGCCGGGCTGGAGCCGGCCTCCGGCTCGAAGCCGAGCACGGAGATGCCCTCGGCCCCCGCGCCCGCGGTCTCGATGCGGGTCTGCCGCAACGTGACGCGTCCGCCGTGCTGGGCCGATACGCCGGCGGCCAGGCTCTTGGCGGTGCGCAGCACGGCGTTGGCGACCTCGGCGCGGGCTGCGTCGCCGCGCACCAGCACGGCATCGGTATTGGCACCGTCGGTCGACACCGTGGTCCCGTCCAGCCGCACCGTGCCGCCGGGCGGCAGGGCTTCGAGCAGGCCCGCGCCGGCGACCACGCCGGCCCCGTCCTCGCCCCGCACGCTGACGGCGCCTCCCTGCAAGGCGATTTCGCTGCCGGGCATATACGCGTAGACGCCCGTCGCCTGCGGCCCGCGAACCTGCAGCGCGACATCCCGCAGCGCCACCTTGCCGTCCTGGCCGGCGTGCACCGCGGCAACGCGATCGAGCGGCGGATGCGCCGCCAGCGGCGCCCCGGGACGCGGTGGAGGCGGCGGCGGGAACCCCGGGCCCGTGTCCATATCGATCGAACCGCCAGCGACGGAAATGGAGCCGCCGTCGGCGATGAGCGCGGGCCCGAGGATGGTCCGCAGCGTCGCGTCGGCGATGCTCGCCTGGCCGCCTTGCGCGGCCCGGACCAGGCTTGCGCCCGGCGCTTCGCCGCTCAGCACGCCGCCGCGCACGTTCAGGCGGCTGCCGGCGTCAGAGACCGTCATCGGGCCCATCCCCTCCCCGCCCTCCACGGTGACGCCGGCGAGCTCCAGCGTGCCGCCGCGCCGTACCACCGCGGGGATGCCGCCCTCGGCGGCATCGATGCTCGAGTCGGCCAGCGTCAGCGCACTGCCCGCGCCGCTGACGCGCACCCCGATGGCCGGCGTATTCGCCGGACTCGCGTGCGCCACCGAAATGTGGACCTCCTTGAGCGTGGGGGGCGCCGTATCGCCGAACTCGTCGGGATCGTCGTCGATATTGATGCCGACTCCACTGTCGAAGACGACGATGTTCGAACGGTCCCGGTGATCGAACCCGCTTTCCTGTCCGGCGTCCCGCGCGTGCGGGGCGCCGGCCAAGGGCGGCTGCGGCGCCTGCGCGGCCGCGGGGGCCAACCGGGTCAGGCCGGCCAGCGCCAGGGCCGCGGCCAACGCATGCAGGCGCCACGCAGAACGCGGGATCTGCAAGGCAGACGGACATTGACGGAGTCTATCGAGATACATGTGCCACCAAAAGGGAAGTTGAACAAACCGCCCCGCCTGTCGCACGAAGCCGGCGACGCCAAGGAGACGACCGCGTCCCGATGGAATCAGGCACGGGCCATGCGGGGATTTGCGCAGTATCCGAGGCCCACGTCATAATGAATGCCGGAGGATGTCCGACACCCCACAAGAGCTTTCCTGAATTGCCGTGCTTTCTTGCGAGAGTCATGCACGACGCCATGAGGCCGGGAAAATCTCCTCGAACCGCGGCCCGCCGCGGCCGATACTTCCGCCACCACGCTGTCCCATCCAACCCGAGGCCATGCGCTTGCCACGCCAGATCCGCTTGCCCCACCTCCGTGACATCGGCGCCCTGCTGGCCGATTCGGCGCGCGAATGGTCGCGCCACCGCGCTTCCAGCAAGGGAGCGGCGCTGTCGCTCTATATGGTGTTCTCGCTGGCGCCGATGCTGATCCTGGTGATCGCGGTGGCCGGCGCCTTCTTCGGCGAAGAGGCCGTGCGCTCGGAACTGTTCAGCCAGGTGCGCGACCTCACCGGCGAGCGCGGCGCCGAGGTGATCCAGACGGTGCTGGCCAGCGCGCACGAATCGGGCAGCGGCTGGCTGGCCGCGCTGCTGTCGATATGCGTGCTGGTGTTCAGCGCGACCACGGCCTTCGCCGAACTCAAGGCCAGCCTGGACGAGCTGTGGGACGTCAAGGAAGACAAGAGCGGGCTGCAGGGGCTGGTGCGCAGCCGCATGCTGTCGTTCGGCCTGGTGCTGGTGCTGGCGCTGTTCCTGCTGCTTTCGCTGACCATCAACGCGGCGCTGGGCGCGGCCAAGGGCTACTACGGCGATCTGTGGAGCACGTCGGCCTTCGCGGTGGCGGCCGACTGGCTGTCGAACCTGTTTTCGTTCTCGGTGGTGGCCGCGCTGTTCGCCGTGGTCTACAAGCTGCTGCCCAGCAAGCGCATCCCCTGGCTCGACGTCATACCCGGCGCGATCGTGACCGCGGCGCTGTTCCTGGCCGGCAAATGGGGCATCGGCCTGTACCTCGGACGCGGCGCGGCGGTATCCGCGTACGGGGCGGCGGGTTCGTTGATCGCGCTGCTGCTGTGGATCTATTATTCGGCGCAGATTTTCTTCTTCGGCGCTGTCTTCACCCGGCAGTTCGCCGAGCGCTTCGGCAGCCTGCGCCGGGCCGCACCCGCCTGAAGGCCGCCGCCCGCCCCATGGGCGGCATACGGTCGCCGGGCTCACGCGGGCAACACATATCTGTTAAAAACGCGGCCAGCCCACCCTGGACGCCTCACACTCCGAACATGGCCCATACCCCTCATCCCTCCCCCTTCAAGAGCACAGGCGGATTGCGCCGCATTCTCAATGCGCTGCGCTACTCGCTGCAGGGGCTGAAGGCCGCCATCAAGTACGAGGCGGCATTCCGCCAGGAGCTGGTCCTGGCCATCCTGCTGGTGCCCGCGGCGTTCTTCTTGGGCCGCACCACCGACGAAGTCTTCATCCTGATCGCCTCTGTCATCCTGGTGCTGGTGGCCGAGCTGCTCAATTCCGCCATCGAGGCGCTGGCCGATGCGCTGTCGGTGGAGACCCACCCCCTGCTGGGCCGGGCCAAGGACCTCGGCAGCGCGGCGGTCATGCTGATGCTGCTGTTCACCCTGGCCGTCTGGGTGGCGGTGCTCATCAGCCGCTTCGTCCTGGACTGAGCCGCGGCGGCGCCGTATCCAAGCGCGCCGGGCCACTCTATACTTGGCGCATGACGCAGACCCCGAATACAGGTTCCCCTCATCGCGTGGTCATCGTGGGCGGCGGCGCCGGCGGCCTCGAACTGGCCGCCAAGCTGGGCCGCGCCCACGGGCGCGAGCGCGTCACGCTGGTCGACAGCCGCCCGTTCCATATCTGGAAACCCTCGCTGCACGAAGCCGCCGCCGGCACCCTGGACATCCACCAGGAAGGCCTGTCCTACCTGATGCTGGCCAACATGTGCAACTTCACGTTCGCGCAAGGCGAATTGCGGGGCATCGAGCGCGAGCGGCGCCAGATCCAGGTCGGCGCGGTGGCCGATCCATCCGGCCAGCAGGTCCTGCCGCCGCGCGAGCTCGCATACGATACGCTGGTGCTGGCCCTGGGCAGCACGTCGAACTTCTTCAATACGCCGGGCGCGGCCGAGCACGCCGTCACCCTGGACACCACCGAGAACGCCGAGCAGTTCCGCCTGACCATGCTCAAGGCCATGGTGCAGGTGGACCTGCGCAAGGTCCACGACCCCTCCGCGCGCCTGGACCTGGTCATCGTGGGCGGCGGCGCCACCGGCGTCGAGCTGGCCGTGGAACTGATCGAGGCCAGCCATGTGGTCAGCGCCTACGGGCTGCCGAATTTCCGCGCCGACCGCGACCTGGTCATCACCCTGGTCGAAGGCGCGCCGCGCATCCTGTCGGCCCTGCCCGAGAAGATCTCGCGCGCGGCCCACGCCCGCCTGGCCGAGCTGGGCGTGCGCGTCGAAACCGATTGCCGGGTCGCCGAAGTCGGCCCCGACCATGTGGCCACCGCCGACGGCCGGCGCTTCGAGGCCACGATGTGCCTGTGGGCCGCCGGCATCGAAGGCCCGCCGCTGTTCCGGCAACTGGGCCTGCCGCTCAACCGCCTGGGCCAGTTGGAAGTCAACGAACGCCTGGAAAGCCCCGACCCCCACATCCTGGCGCTGGGCGATTGCTGCGCGGCGCCCTGGAAGGACGGACGCACCGTGCCGGCCCGGGCGCAGGCGGCGCACCAGGAGGCCGACTACCTGGCGCGCAAGCTGACGGCCCGCCTGCGCAACGCCGCCGAACCCACCGACGCCTACGCCTACCACGACCACGGCTCGCTGGTTTCGCTGGGCCAGGGGTCCGGGGTGGGCAGCCTGATGGGCAAGCTGGCCGGGCGCGGCCTGTTCGTAAGCGGTACACTGGCGCGCCTGATGTACATGAGTCTGCACCTGATGCACCACCGCGCGGTGCTCGGCATTTCGCGGACCGCCACGCTTGCCCTGGCGCGCCTGTTGATGCGGCGCACCCGTCCCAGGGTCAAACTGCACTGACCTCGCCATGACATTCCTGAAGAAACTCGAACACGCCTGGAGCGCCAGCCAATCGTTGCTGCAGGTGGGGCTGGACCCCGACCCCAAGCGCTTTCCGCGCGAACTCGAAGGCAAGCCCGACGCCATCTTCCAGTTCTGCCGCGACATCGTCGACGCCACCGCGCCGTATGCGTGCAGCTTCAAGCCGCAGATCGCGTATTTCGCCGCGCACCGCGCCGAGGACCAGCTCGAAGCCCTGTGCCAGCACATCCGCGCGCAGCACCCCGACCTGCCCATCGTGCTGGACGCCAAGCGCGGCGACATCGGTTCCACCGCCGAGAACTACGCCCGCGAGGCCTTCGAACGCTACCAGGCGCACGCGCTGACGGTCAGCCCCTACATGGGCCTGGACTCGGTCGAGCCGTACCTGGCCTGGGGCGACCGCGGCGTGATCGTGCTGTGCCGCACGTCCAATCCCGGCGGTTCGGACCTGCAGTTCCTGAAAATGGCCGACGGCCAGCCGCTGTACCTGCATGTGGCGGGCCTGGTGGCCGACAAGTGGAACGCCAACGGCCAATGCGGCCTGGTGGTCGGCGCGACCTTCCCGAACGAACTGGCGGCGGTGCGCCAACGCATCGGCGACGCCGTGCCGCTGCTGGTGCCGGGCATCGGCGCCCAGGGCGGCGACATCAACGCCACCGTGCAGGCCGGCGCGAACAGCGCCGGCGCGGGCATGATGATCAACTCGTCGCGCGCCATCCTGTACGCCAGCACCGGCGACGACTGGCGCCAGGCCGCCGGCGAAGCCGCGCGCGGCCTGCGCGACGCCATCAACGCGGTAAGAACGTAACCCCCCGGGTGCCTGTCCCCGAAGGGGGACAGGCACCCGCTGACTTCTCGGGTGCCTGCCCCGAAGGGGGACAGGCACACGTTGAATCTGGGTGTCCAGGTGCCTGTCCCCGGCGGGGACAGGCACCCGAGGAAGTCAGCCTCGATTGACCGGCTCCCCCAGGAATTCAAGGATCCCGCGCAGCGCGAACTCGACCGAGGCGTTGCGCACCTGGGCGCGGTCGCCGGGAAATACGTGGGTGATGGCGCGCGAGGTGATGCCGCCATGGGCGCGCATGGCGAAGCCGAAGCACACCATGCCGACGGGCTTGCCCGGCGTGGCGCCGCCCGGGCCCGCAATGCCCGTGGTGGACACCCCGACTTGCGCGGACGGCGTGGCAAGCAGGACGCCGTTGGCCATTTCCAGCGCAACGGGCTCGCTGACCGCGCCATAGTGATCGAGCGTCTCGCCCGAGACGCCCAGTTCGGCGACCTTGGCCGCATTGCTGTAGGTGACGAAGCCGCGTTCGAACCAGTCGCTGGAGCCCGCCACCGATGTGACCGCGCCGGCCAGCAGCCCGCCGGTGCACGACTCGGCGGTGCCCATCATCCAGTCGCGCCGCAGCAGCGCCTCTCCGACCATTTCCGCCAATCCCTGGATGGCGGCCGCCGTCAGCGGTGTGGGCGCCAGGCCGGCGCGCCCCTGGGTGTCGTGCAAGCTCATGCGAATGCTCCCATGCGGACTAGGATCGCCATCACCAGCAAGGTATAGGCGGCGGCTACGATATCGTCCCACATCACGCCGAAGCCGCCCTTGATGCGTGCGTCGAAATACTTGATGGGCGGCGGCTTGGCGATGTCGAACACGCGAAACAGGATGAACGCCAGCGCCTGGGCGGCCAGGGTCTGCGGCACCAGCCACAGCACCAGCCAGAACGCCACGATTTCGTCCCATACCATTCCGACGTGGTCGGACACGCCGAGTTCCCGGCCGGCTTGTCCGCACGCCCGGCAGCCATAGGCAAAGGCCGCGGCAATGCCCATGCCCAGCGCCCAGTCGGGCGCCAGCGGCGCGAAAACGAACCAGCTCAGCCAGGCCAGCAAGGTGCCCCAGGTCCCCGAGGCCGGACGCAGCAGGCCGCTGCCCAGGCCGAAGGCCAGCAGGCGCGCGGGCCGGGCGCGCACCCAGCTCCAGCCGGGATAGGACACGCGCGTGCGCGCCTGCATCGAAGTCGGATCGGGGTTGGTGTCGGGCGGGCTCATGGTCGGCGGCCTGGGGCCGGCTGGTCCGTTGCGAAATGATCGAAGCCGCCCGGCAAGTCGCCCAGCGGCGCGCCGTCGGCGTCCAGCACGCGCAGTCCTTGTCCGGCCTGGATGCGGCCGATGCGGCTGACGGGCGCGCCCGCGTCTCGCGCCGCCTGCGCGATGGCCTGGCGATGCGCCGGGTCGGCGGTGAAGCACAGTTCGTAGACATCGCCGCCGCCCAGCACGGCGCGGCGCACGGCCTCGGACGGCAGGCCCGCCAGCGCGGCCGCGACGGGCAGCGCGTCGTAACGCAATTCGGCCGCCACGCCGCTGGCGGCCAGGATGTGGCCCAGGTCCTGCAGCAGGCCGTCCGAAATGTCGATGCCGGCGCGGGCGAGACCGGTCAGCGCCAGGCCCAGCTCGACGCGCGGCCGCGGCCACTCCAGCGCCGCGCGGGTGGCGGCCAGGCGCAAAGGGTCGGCGGGCAGTTGGCGATCGAGCAGCCGGTAGGCGATATCGGCGGCGCCCAGCTCCCCGGACACCCAGATGTCGTCGCCCGGCTGCGCGGCGGCGCGGCGCAGCGCCTGGCCAGACGCCACGGCGCCGAACACGGTGACGCTGATGGCCAGCAGCCCTTGCGGGGCGCGGGTGGTGTCGCCGCCGATCAGCGGGCAGGCGTGCGTATCGGCAAGGGCCTGGAAGCCGCGCGCGAACGCCGCCAGCCATGCTTCGTCCACACCGGGCAGCGCCAGCCCCAGCAGGCAGCCGATGGGGCGCGCGCCCATGGCGGCAAGGTCGGAAAGGTTGACGGCCAGCGCCTTGTGGCCGAGCGCCTGCGGATCGACATCGGGAAAGAAGTGCCGCCCTTCGATCAGCAGGTCGGTGCTGGTGGCCACTTGCTGGCCGGGCGGCACCGGAAACAGCGCGCAGTCATCACCCACGCCGAGCACGCCATCGGGAGCCGGCCTGGTGAAATACCGCGCGATCAGGTCGAACTCGGACGCCAAGGCGACTCCTGCCAGCAAACGCGAACGGACGCGCCGCGCCGGCGCGTCCGCGGAAGGTCAGCGCCGCGGCGCCGCCTGGACTTCGGCCGTGCGCACGTCGGCCGCCAGCTTGTCGAGCACGCCGTTGACGAACTTGAACCCGTCGGTGCCGCCGAACGACTTGGCCAGCTCGACCGCCTCGTTGATGGCAACCTTGTACGGCACTTCGACATGGTGCACCAGCTCGAAGCTGCCGATCAGCAGGATGCCGTGCTCGACCGGCGACAGCTCGGACAGCGGCCGGTCGATGTACGGCAGGAACCGCTCGCGCAGCACCGGCGCCTCGCGCAGCACGCCGTGCAGCAGCGTCTTGAACCACTGCGCGTCGGCCTCGGAGAAATCCTCGGCATCGCGCAGGTGGGCGTCGATTTCGCCGGCGTCCTGGGTGCCCTCGCCGCCGCGCAACAGCCACGCGTACACGCCCTGCAGCGCGAACTCGCGCGCGCGGCGCCGCGCGCTGCGCGCGTTGGCGCGGGCCTGCACCGCGTTATCAGCGGCCGTCGTCTTCTTCGTCGTCAAAATCTTCGTCCTCGTCGTCTTCGTCTTCGTCGTCTTCTTCCGGCTCGAGCGCCGCCGCCAGGTTGGCCATCTCCACGGCCACCTGGGCGCAATCGGCCCCCTTGCCGGCGGCACGGGCCTGCGCCTGCTCGTCGGTATCGACGGTCAGCACGCCATTGGCCACGGGGATGCCGGTTTCGAGCGCGATACGGCTGATGGCCGCGGCGCTCTCGTTGCTGACCACTTCAAAGTGATAGGTTTCGCCGCGGATGACCGCGCCCAGGGCGATCAGCGCGTCGAATTCATAGCTTTCGGCCATGCGCGCCAGGGCCACGCCCAGTTCCAGCGCGCCCGGCACGCTGACCACCATCACGTCGCGCTCGTCCACGCCCAGCTTGCCCAGTTCCTCGAGGCAGGCCTGCAGTTGGGCCTGGCCGATTTCTTCGTTGAAACGGGCGCGCACGATGCCGATGTGCAGCCCTTCGCCGTTCAGGTCGGGGGTAAGGATGTAGGGATTCATGTGTCGGCCTTGTTCAGTCGTTGCGTAGGTTCGGAGGGGCGCAATCGTAACCCGTAATGGTGAGGGCGAAGCCCGCCATGCTGGGCATCTTGCGGGGACGGGCCAGCAGTTTCATGCGGCCCACGTTCAAATCACGCAGGATCTGCGCGCCGATGCCGTAGGTGCGCAGTCCGAATCGGTCGCCTTCCTGGGCGGCCGCGCGCTCGGCGGGGCCGTCCCAGTTGGCGATCTGGCCAAACAGGTGTTCAGTGGACGACTGGCAGTTCATCAGCACCAGCACGCCGGCCGGCGAGGCGGCGATGGCGTGCAGCGCCTGGCCCACGCTCCAGCTGTGCGGGCTGGCGCCGGTGTCCAGCACGTCGAGCAGCGAGGCGGGTTCATGCACCCGCACCAATGTCTCGCGCTCGGGATCGATATTACCGTGTACCAGCGCCAGATGTGGCGAACGCGTGGCGTCGTCGCGGTAGGCGATGCAGCGGAAATCGCCCCAGGGGGTCTGCATCATGCGCTCGCCCATGCGCGCGATGATGGATTCGTGCTCGCTGCGGTACTGGATCAGATCGGCGATGGTGCCGATCTTCAGGTTGTGCTCGCGCGCGAATTCGACCAGGTCGGGCAGGCGCGCCATGGTGCCGTCGGGCTTGAGGATTTCGCAGATCACGGCCGCCGGGGTCAGCCCGGCCATGGCGGTCAGGTCGCAGCCGGCCTCGGTGTGGCCGGCGCGCACCAGCACGCCGCCAGGCACCGCGCGCACCGGGAAGATGTGGCCGGGCTGCACCAGATCGGACGGCTGGGCGTCGCGCGCCACCGCGACCTGGATGGTGCGGGCGCGGTCGGCGGCCGAAATGCCGGTCTCCACGCCTTCGGCGGCCTCGATGGATTGCGTGAAATTAGTGCCGTATCGAGTGCCGTTGCGGCTGGCCATCAACGGCAGGTCCAGCTGCCGGCAGCGCTCTTCGGTCAGGGTCAGGCACACCAGGCCGCGGCCGTGGGTCACCATGAAATTGATGGCCTCGGGCGTGACGAACTCGGCGGCCATGACCAGGTCGCCCTCGTTCTCGCGGTCTTCTTCGTCGACCAGGATGACGATGCGGCCTGCCCGCAATTCGGCGATGATCTCGGGCACCGAGGCGATGCCGAAAGACTCCGGCGCGGCGCCGGCGTTGAGCGGGGAAATCTGGGCAGACATGAATCGGGCGCGTCCAGGCTGGAAAGCTGCAATTTTAGCGCCCTTGGCGCGGTCGCGCCCCGCGCGGCGGCGGGCCGCGCGCGCACGGTAAACTTCGCGCTTGAGAATCGCGCCCCGATAACGACAAATCCCCTCGAGGAGCCCCATGCAAGCGCTTGCGGCCATGCCAGCCCCGGTAGCCGCGTCGGTACGCATCGTACTGACCGACATCGACGACACCCTGACCACGGAAGGCCGCCTGCCGGCCGGCGCCTACGCGGCGCTGGAACGCCTTGAACAGGCCGGCATCGTGGTGGTGCCGATCACTGGCCGGCCCGCCGGCTGGTGCGACCACATCGCGCGGATGTGGCCCGTGCGGGCCGTCGTGGGCGAGAACGGCGCGTTCTACTACGCCTATGACCGCTCGGCGCGCCGCATGAACGCGCATTACTGGGCCGACGCCGCCACCCGCGCGGCCAACCGGCAGGCGCTGCAGGCCATCCGCGAACGGGTGCTGCGCGAAGTGCCGGGCACCGCCGTGGCCAGCGACCAGGATTACCGGGTGGCGGACCTGGCCATCGATTTCTGCGAAGACGTCCCGGCGCTGCCCGACAGCGCGGTCGGGCGCATCGTCGAGATCTTCCACGCAGCCGGGGCGCAGGCCAAGGTCAGCTCCATCCACGTCAACGGCTGGTTCGGCGACTACGACAAACTGACCATGACGCGCACCCTGTTCGAGCGCGAGTTCGGCCTGGACATCGATTCGGCCCTGCAACACACCCTGTTCATCGGCGATTCGCCCAACGACGAGCCGATGTTCCAGTTCTTCCCGATCTCGGTGGGCGTGGCCAACATCCAGTCGCAGCTGCACCGCATCCAGCATCGCCCGGCGTTCGTCGCGGCCGCGCGCGGCGGCGACGGCTTCGTCGAGATGGCCGAGCGCCTGCTGGCGAGCCGGGGATAAGCGCCATGTCCGCCACCAAATCCACCGCCAAGCCCGCCGCCGCGCCAGGCAATGACGGCCGCCGCAGCATCCAGTCGGTCGAGGTCGGCTTTCCGCTGCTGGCCGCGCTGGTCGACGCCGGCCGCCCCCTGACGCTGCGCGACCTGGCCGGCGCCGCCGGCATGACCTCGGCCAAGGCCCACCCCTACCTGGTCAGCTTCACCCGGGTCGGCCTGGTCCAGCAGGACACGGTCACCGGCCAGTACGAACTGGGGCCGTTCGCCCTGCAGATGGGCCTGGTCAGCCTGCAGCGGCTGGACCCCGTGCGGGTGGCCCTGCCCGAAGTCGACAAGCTGCAATCCGAGATCGGCCACACCCTGGGCATCGCGGTGCTGGGCTCGCACGGCCCGACCATGATCCACATCACCGAAGCCAGCTACCCGGTGCATGTCAACATGCGCAAGGGCACGGTGATGTCGATGCTGCACACGGCCACCGGCCAGGTGTTCGCCGCCTGGCTGCCCCCCAAGGTGGCCGAGCACTACATCGCCCGCGAAGACGGCGACGCCGCGGTCATCGCCAGCCTGACGCCGCGCAAGACCACCCGCGCCAACCTGGAGGCCATGCTGGCCGACATCCGCGTGCACGGCATGGCCCGGGCGCTGGGCAACCCCCTGCCCGGCGTGGACGCCCTGTCGGTGCCGGTGTTCGACCACACCGGCGGCATCGTGCTGGCGCTGACCAGCCTCGGGCCGACCGGCCTGTTCGACGCATCCTTCACCGGCGCCATCGCCCGGCCGCTGCTGGCCTGCGCCCAGGAAATCTCGCGCAAGCTGGGTTACCGCGACAACTGAAGCGTTCCAAACAAAAAAGAAAACAAAACGAACAAAACGAACAAAAGACGAAAAGAAAGACAGGGACTTCACCGAGTGCGCGGGTGGGCTCGTTTGTGTTTGAATAACGTGACAATTCATATACCAAACGCACTCCGAGGAGACGCCCATGCGAGCCAAGCGCCTGCTGCAAGCCGCCGCCGTGACCGCCCTGATTTTCGGTTCCCACTCCGCGCAGGCGGCCGACGCCGCATGTTCGAATCGCGGCGATCTGGACGATATGTACTGCGATGCGAACAAGGACCTGGTGGCCGATACGCCGACCGACAAGTCCAAGCTGAAAACGCCATCGACGCTGGTCTTCACCTATACCCCGGTGGAAGATCCCGCCGTCTACGAAGACATCTTCAAGCCCTTCACCAAGCACCTGAGCGAGTGCACCGGCAAGCGCGTGGTGTTCTACCAGGTGCAGAGCAACGCGGCCGAAATCGAAGCCATGCGCTCGGGCCGGCTGCACGTGGGCGGCTTCTCGACCGGCCCGACCGCCTTCGCCGTGAACATCGCCGGCGCGGTCCCGTTCGCGGTCAAGGGCTACGCGGACGAATTCCAGGGCTACAACCTGATCGTCATCGTCAAGAAGGACAGCCCCTACCAGAAGCTGACCGACCTCAAGGGCAAGAAGCTGGCGCACACCGCGCCCTCGTCGAACTCGGGCCACATGGCGCCGGTCGCCCTGTTCCCCAAGGAAGGCCTGACGCCCGACAAGGACTACAAGGTCATTTTCTCGGGCAAGCATGACCAGTCGGTCATGGGCGTGAACTCGGGCGACTACGACGCCGCCGCGGTCGCCTCCGACGTGTTCAAGCGCATGGCCGAGCGCGGCCAGGTCAAGGAAGAGGATTTCCGCGTGATCTATCGCAGCGAGAAATTCCCGACCTCGTCGTTTGCCTACGCGCATGACCTGGAGCCTGCCTTCCGCGACAAGATGCTCAAGTGCTTCTACGACTACCGCTTCCCCGACGAAATGAAGAAAGCGTTTGACGGGGCCGACCGCTTCTATCCGGTGACCTACCAGAAGGACTGGGCCATCGTGCGCGAAGTGGCCGAATCCGGCGGCGAGAAGTTCAACCGCGCGGCCTACGACCGCGAAACCGCCAAGAGCAAGGGCAAGCAGTAAGCATGGCGACATCTCTGCGCATCACCGGCCTGGTGAAGGAATACCGGGCCGGCAAGCCGGTTCTCAACGGCATCGATCTCGATATCGCGGGCCAGGGCCTGACGGCCATCATCGGGCCGTCGGGCACCGGCAAAAGTACCCTGCTACGCTGCATCAACCGCCTGATCGAGCCGACCAGCGGCGAAATCGTGCTCAAGGACGCCGAGGGCACGGTGGACCTGGCCCGCGTGCGCGGCCAGTCGTTGCGCCGCGCGCGCCGGCGCATCGGCATGGTGTTCCAGGAATACAACCTGGTCGAGCGCCTGACCGTGATGGAAAACCTGTTGACCGGACGACTGGGCTACACCTCGGCGCTCAATGCCTGGATGCGGCGCTTCGAACCGGCCGACATCGAACGCGCGTTTCAATTGCTGGACACGGTGGGCCTGGCCGGCTTCGCCGACCAGCGCGCCGACGCCCTGTCGGGCGGCCAGCGCCAGCGCGTCGGCATCGCGCGCGCGCTGATGCAGCGGCCGCAACTGCTGCTGGCCGACGAGCCGACCTCGTCGCTGGACCCCAAGACCTCGGTCGAGATCATGGAACTGCTGACCGAACAGGGCAGCGTCAACGGCATCCCCGTGCTGGTCAACATCCATGATGTCGAACTGGCGCGGCGCTACGCCAACCGCATCGTCGGCATGTCGGGCGGGCATGTCGTGTACGACGGCGACGGCAAGGGGCTCGACGCCACCATGCTCAAGACCATCTACGGAGGCGAGTCTTGGCTGGAGTGACCGCGCGCGCGGCAGGCATGGCGCGCCGCCCCTTCTCGCTGTCGTGGCGCGCCAAGGCGGGCGTGCTGCTGGTGCTGCTGTACACCTTCTACGCCGCCGCGCAGCTGGACTTCAGCTGGGCGCGCTTCGAAACCGGCCTGGGCCATGCGGCGACCTTCCTGGCGCGCATGTTCCCGCCCAATTTCGAGAAGCCCGACACCCTCTGGAAGGGCATCGCCGAAAGCCTGGAAATCGCCGTGCTGGCTTCGGTGCTGGGCATCCTGCTGTCGCTGCCCATCGGCCTGCTGGGCGCGCGCAACCTGATGCCGGCCTGGGCCTCCTGGCCGGCGCGCGCGCTGGTCGCGCTGTGCCGCGCCCTGCACCCGGTGATCGTGGCGATCCTGTTCGTCAAGGCCGTGGGCTTTGGCGCGCTGGCCGGCATCCTGGCCCTGACCGTGGCCTCCATCGGCTTCATCGGCAAGCTGTTCACCGAGGCCATCGAGGAGATCTCGCTCAAGCAGGTCGAGGCCGTGCGGGCGTCCGGCGCCTCGTTCGGCAATGTCATCATTTTCGGCGTGCTGCCGCAGGTGTTCGCGCGCTTCGTGGGCTTTGCCACCTACCAGTTCGACTCCAACCTGCGCAACTCGACCATGGTCGGCATCGTCGGCGCGGGCGGCATCGGCGGCACGCTGTTCTCGGCGTTCCAACGCTTCGACTACGATTTCGTGGCGGCCATCCTGCTGACCCTGATCGCCATCATCATGCTGGGTGAAATCCTGGCGGGCTTCGTGCGCAAGGTATTCCTGGACAACATGGGCTTCGAACGCATTCTGCAACGCCGCTTCACCGCGGCCCGGGGCCTGGGCACGACCACGCCGCTGGCGCGCAAAGGGGAGGTGGACGAATGAACACCTCCGTGACGAGCCTGGAGCCGGGCCATCCGCGCACCTGGCAGCGCTACAGCGGCGGCCAGAAGGCGCTGCGCTTCATGCTGTACCTGCTGCTGGTGGCCGCCATCGTGCAGGCCGTGCGCAGCGTGGAAGTCATCCCCGAGTTCCTGTACGACGCGCCCGAACAAATGGCGGACCTGCTGCGGCGCATGTGGCCGATCGACTGGTCGTACTACCCCGAAGGGGTGCACGCCGCGCTGGTCGAAACGCTGCACATCGCCACGCTGGGCACCATCCTGTCGGTCGGGATGGCCGTGCCGGTGGGCCTGCTGGCGGCCAACAACCTCACGCCCAGCCGCACCATCAACATGCTGGCGCGCCTGATCCTGGTCTCCAGCCGCTCGGTCAACTCGCTGGTGTGGGCGCTGCTGTTCATCGCCATCTTCGGTCCGGGCGCGCTGGCGGGCACCCTGGCCATCGCGTTCCGCTCGATCGGTTTCGTCGGCAAACTGGTGGGCGAAGCCATCGAAGAGGCCCAGCGCGGCCCGATCGAGGCGCTGACCGCCACCGGCGCCAGCAAGGCCGCCGTGCTGTGGTACGGCTACTGGCCGCAGATCCGCCCGTCGTTCTGGTCCATCGTGCTGCTGCGCTGGGACATCAACGTGCGCGAATCCGCCGTGCTCGGCCTGGTCGGCGCCGGCGGCATCGGCATGGCGCTGGACACCGCGCTCAACCTGTTCCAATGGGACCGCGTCGCCCTGGTGCTGGCCGCCATCTTCGTCGTCGTCGTCGCCGCCGAAATCGTCATCACCCAGGCCCGCAAGCGCATCCTCTGACTCCGCGTGCCTGTTCCCGGACGGGGAGCTGACATCCGCGGCGAGGCGTGCCTGTCCCCACTGGGACAGGCACATCGCTCTACGCCATGAACGGTTGACGGCCAAGACGGTATCCGTCCCAGCGGGGGCAGGCGGCCCCATGACCGGAATATGACCCGTCATCAATTTTCGGGTTAGCCTTGGGTACTATCCCAGGCTTTCGGCTCGGCGGGTCCGATCATGTCAGAACAAGAATTGAAGCTCCACGTCCCGGCGGCGGCGCGGGCGGCGGTGCAGCAGCAGATCCAGCAGCGGCAGGCCACGCGCATCCGCCTGCACGCCATGTATTTCGACACCCCCGGCCGCGAACTGGCGCGCGCCCGCATCGCGATCCGGCTGCGCCAGGAAGGGCGCGATTGGGTGCAGACGCTGAAGATGCCGGGCGCCAATGCCATCAGCCGCGTGGAGATCAACCACCCGCGCCCCGGGCCGGTGCTGGACCTGTCCGTCTATGCCGGCACTCAAGTCGAGGCGGCACTGACGGCCATCAAGGGCGAGCTGGGACTGCGCTACGAAACCGACGTGCAACGGCTGTTCTGCAAGGTGCGCGGCCGGCATGGCACCGTCGAGCTGGCCTACGACACGGGCGTGCTGCGCGCCGGCGCGCTAGAACTGCCGATCTCCGAACTGGAATTCGAACTGGTCTCGGGCCGGCCCGCGGCCATCTTCGCCATGGCGCGCGGCTGGCTGCAACGCCACGGGCTGGTGCTGGATGCGCGCAGCAAGTCCGAACGGGGCGATGCGCTGGCGCAACTGGCGCACGACCTGGCCGCCGCGCCGGGCGAGGCCGACGACGCCGCGCGGGCAACGCGCGACCAGCAAGCCGTCGCCGGCTTCTGGGCGCCGCGCAACGCCGGCCCGGTCAAGCTGGACGAAGCGATGACTCCCATGCAGGCCATGGCCGCGGTGGCGGCCGAATGCGTGGACCACATCGCGCGCAACGCCGCCGTGCTGGCCGAGGTGGACACCCTGGGCATCTATCGCGCCGGCACCCCCGAACACGTGCACCAGCTGCGCGTGGGCGTGCGGCGGCTGCGCTCGGCCTGGCGCCTGTTCGACGGCTGGATCGCCGACCCGTCCGAAACCCTGGCGCAGGGCGCCCGTACGCATTTCGGCGCGTTCGGCACGGCGCGCGACCAGGACGTACTGGCCGACACCATCATGCCCTTGCTGGCGCGCGCCGGCATGCCGGCACTGCCCGCCGAGGGCGCGCCGTCCAACGACAATGCCCAGGCGCTGGCCGCCGATCGCGCCTTCCAGGCCTGGCTGCTGGAGCTGCTGGCCTGGAGCCTGGATGTGCCGCCCCCTCCCGCCCCGGCCCCCACGGCCGAGGCCGCGCCGGCCAGCCCCACCATCATTCCGCTGGCGCCGCCGGCCGAGAGCGCGCCGCCCGCGCTGCGCAAGCGCCTGACCGGCCGACTGCGCCGCTGGCACCTCAAGGTGATCGACGAAGGGCTGCGCTTCGGCGCGCTGGAGCTGGAGGCGCGCCACGAGCTGCGCAAACGGGTCAAGCGCCTGCGCTATGGCCTGTCGTTCGCGGAGTCCCTGCTGCCGGCAACCCGGCTGCGCACCTATCGCAAGCAACTGGCCCGCGTGCAGGATCTGCTGGGCGAGATCAACGACCTGGCGGTGGCGCGCGATTACTACCAGGCGGCGCTGCAGGCGCACCCGCAGGCCTGGTTCGCGGTGGGCTGGATCGGCGCCCGGCTCGATGGTCTGACGCCGCAGGCGCAGCAAGCGTTCGACCAGCTCGCGCACGCCAAGCCTTTCTGGAAATGACAACGCCGCCCTTGCGGGCGGCGTTGCAATCAGGCGCGCACCCCGCTCAGTCGGCCAGCAGGGCGGCGGCGAACTCGTCGGCCACGAAGGGTTGCAGGTCCTCCAGCCCTTCGCCCACGCCGATCCAGTAGACGGGGATGGGCCGCACGCCCTGGCTGCCGGCGGCCACGGCCGCCAGCGTGCCGCCTTTGGCGGTGCCATCCAGCTTGGTGACGACCAGGCCGGTGAGGTTGATGGCGGCGTCGAAGGCGCGGATCTGCGCCAGCGCGTTCTGGCCGGTATTGCCATCGACCACCAGCAGCACTTCGTGCGGCGCCGTGGCCTCGGCCTTGCCGATGACGCGGCGGATCTTCTTCAATTCTTCCATCAGGTGCAGCTGCGTGGGCAGGCGGCCGGCGGTGTCCACCATCACCACGCCCGCGTTGCGCGCACGTCCGGCGTTGACCGAATCGAACGCCACCGCGGCCGGATCGCCGCCATCCTGGGAAATCACCGTCACATTGTTGCGGCTGCCCCACTCGACCAATTGCTCGCGCGCCGCCGCGCGAAAGGTATCCCCGGCCGCCAGCAGCACGCTGGCGCCCTGGCGCTGGAAGGTATGCGCCAGCTTGCCGATCGAGGTCGTCTTGCCTGCGCCGTTGACGCCGGCGATCATGACCACCAGGGGCTGGGCTCGCCCCAGGTCGAAGGACCGCTCCAGCGGCCGCAGATGGTCGGCCAGCAATTGGCGCAGCGCCGTCTTGACCTGCGCCGGGTCGTCGATGCGCTCTTTCTTGACGCGCGCCCGCAGCGCGGCCAGCAGTTTTTCGGTGGCTTCGATGCCGGCGTCGGCCATGATCAGCGCCGACTCCAGTTCCTCGAACAGGTTCTCGTCGACCTTCACGCCGACGAACAACCCGCCGATGTTCTGGCCGGTGCGCGACAGGCCCTGCCTGAGCCGGCTCAGCCACGAAGCCTTGCGCGGAGCCTCGGGCGCCGCCGCGGCGGGAGCCAGCGGCTCGGCGACGGGCGGCGCCACGGCCGGCGGCGCCGGCTCGGGTGGCTGTTGCGGCTGCGGCTCGGGCTGTGGGGCCGGCGCGGGGGCCGGTTGCGCGGCAGGCGCCGGGGCTGATTGCGGCTCGGCGGGTTGAGGCTGCGCAGGTTCGGCCGACCCTGCATCCACTGCCTCCGGCGGCGGCGCGGGCTGGGCCGGCGCGGCGGGCGGAGGGGATTTTTTCTTGAAGAAGCTGAACATGGGCAAAAGTATATTCGTTTCCCCACATCCGTCCCCGCGGGGGACGCTACTATTGCGCCCAGGAGGTCCCCGTTCTTGAAACCATCCCGCCCGGGCAGCAAACCCATCCGCATCGTGGGCGGCCTTTACCGCCGCACCCTCATTCCCGTTCCCGACGCGCCAGGCCTGCGCCCCACGCCCGATCGCGTGCGCGAGACCCTGTTCAACTGGCTCAATCACCTGTGGGGCGGCGAGTTCGCCGACAAACGGGTGCTGGACCTGTTCGCCGGCAGTGGGGCGCTGGGTTTCGAGGCCGCCTCGCGCGGCGCGGGCCAGGTGCAGATGGTCGAGCGCGACCGCGGCGCGGTGTCCGCCTTGCGGACGCTGCGCGACAAGCTGCAGGCAGGCGCGGTACGCATCCATGCCGGCGACGCCATGCAGGTGATCGAGCGCATGGACGCCTCGCGCTTCGACCTGGTCCTGCTCGATCCGCCGTTCGGCCAGGGCTGGCTGGAACGCCTGTGGGCGCTGCTGCCCGCCGTGCTGGCCGAGGACGGACTGGTCTATGTCGAGTCCGAGACCGCGCCGGCGCCGCCGGCCGGATTCGAGCTGCTGCGCGAGGGCAAGGCCGGCGCCGTGCACTATCGACTCTTCCAATTTGCTGCAATGCGCAAATCGATGAATAATCCGGCATTGGAGGATGGTGCAAGCCACTGAACAAAAGGTACGGAGCCCCTATGATCATCGCTGTTTACCCCGGCACGTTCGACCCGCTGACCCGAGGCCACGAAGACCTGGTCCGCCGCGCGGCCACGCTCTTCGACAAGGTCGTGGTGGGCATTGCGCACAGCCGCAACAAGAAGCCGTTCTTCACCATCGACGAGCGCGTGGACATCGCGCGCGAGGTGCTGGGCCACTATCCCAACGTCGAGGTGCACAGTTTCGGCGGCTTGCTGAAGGATTTCGTGCGCGACCAGAACGGCCGCGTCATCATCCGCGGGCTGCGCGCGGTATCCGATTTCGAGTACGAGTTTCAGATGGCCGGCATGAACCGCCACCTGCTGCCCGACGTCGAAACCATGTTCATGACGCCGTCCGACCAGTACCAGTTCATTTCGGGCACCATCGTGCGCGAGATCGCCCAGCTGGGCGGCGACGTCAGCAAATTCGTCTTTCCATCCGTCGAGCGCTGGCTGCAGGCCAAGGCCAAGGAACGCCGCGAGCAGGCCTCGCCCGACGGCGCCTGAGGCATCCGCGCGGGCGGGCTACAATCGACCTGTCCGCCCCCGCCTTACCCGCCATGGCCCTCAAGATCACCGAAGAATGCATCAATTGCGACGTTTGCGAGCCCCAGTGCCCGAACGAAGCGATTTCCATGGGTGCGGACTACTACGTCATCGACCCTGACCGCTGCACGGAATGCGTCGGCCACCACGACGAACCGCAGTGCAAGGTAGTCTGCCCGGTGGAGTGCATCGAACTGCATCCCCAATGGCAGGAGGGTCAGGAACAACTGATGGCCAAGTACCGCCGCCTGACCGGTGCCTCATGAACGGCGCCGACTCCGCCTCCACCACCACCCTCGCGGCGCGCCGGCCTGTCACCGGCGCGCTTTCCTTGTCGGCCATCGTCGCCGGGCTGGTCGCGGTATTGGTCAGCTTCGGCGGCACGGCGGTGCTGATGGTGCAGGCCGGCCATGCCGCCGGGCTGGACGCCGCCCGCATCGGATCGTGGCTGGGCTCGATCTGCCTGGCGCTGGGCGTGGGCGGCGCGCTGGTCAGCCTGCGCAGCCGCATGCCCGTCGTGTTTGCCTGGTCCACGCCGGGCGCGGCGCTGCTGGTCACGGGGCTGGTGGGCGTGCCGTTCGACCAGGCGGTCGGCGCCTTCATGCTGGCCGCGGCGCTGACGCTGGCCTGCGGCGTATTCGGCTGGATCGATCCCATCGTACGGCGCATTCCGGCCGAGCTGGCCGCGGCCATGCTGGCCGGCGTGCTGCTCAATTTCGGCATAGGCGTATTCGGCAGCATTGCGGCCCAGCCGGTGCTGGTCCTGTCGATGTGCGCGGCCTACCTGGCGGGCAGGCGCTGGGCGCCGCGCTTCGCGGTGCTGGCGGTGCTGGTCGTGGGCCTGACCGCGGCCAGCAGCCTGGACCTGCTGCACCTGGGCCACGTGCAATGGGCCTGGACCGAATTCGTCTGGACCACGCCGTCGTTCACGTGGCAGGCCGCCATCAGCCTGGGCATCCCGCTGTTCGTGGTGGCCATGGCCTCGCAGAACCTGCCCGGCCTGGCGATCCTGCAAGCGGCCGGCTATCGGCCGCCTGCCTCGCGGCTGGTCGGCCTGACAGGCCTGGCCGGCCTGCTGGCGGCGCCGTTCGGCGCCCACAGCGTGACGCTTGGCGCCATCATCGCGGCGCTGTGCGCCGGCCCCGAAGCCCATGCCGATCCGGGCAGGCGCTACGTGGCCGCGGCCACTTACGGACTGACCTATGTGCTGCTGAGCGTGGCGGCGGGCGCCGTGGCCGTGTTCTTCCAGGCCCTGCCGGTCGCGTTGATCGCCACGCTGGCCGGGCTGGCGCTGCTGGGCGCCATCATGGGCGGCATGACGACCGCCATGGCCGACCCGCAGCGGCGCGAAGCCGCGTTGGTGACCTTGCTGGCCACCGCCTCGGGCATCAGCTTCTGGGGCATAGGCTCGGCCTTCTGGGGTCTGGCGGCCGGCCTCGCGACGCACGGCGCGCTGGCCTGGCGCCGCGCACGCCGCGCCTGAGCGCGGCCTACGACGGCCAGCGCACCTCGGCCATGTCGGGGTGCACTTTCAGGATCCGGCACGGCACGCCCGCATGGTTGGAGATCCATGCCGCGGCCAGTTCGCCTTCGTCCACGACGTCGACCGTCTGCTCGCCCACCAGCATCTGGTAGCGCACGCTGTCGTCGTCCTCGATCACGTCCAGCGGGATGTCCAGCCGCAGCATGCCCGGCGCCTTCAGGACCAGGTAGCCCATGCGCAGCTCGACCGACACCTCGGCCAGGCGCGGGCACAGGTCGCGGTTGAGCCACTGCCCCGCGTCGTTGGCCACCAGCCAGCGCTTCTGATAGGCGGCCGCTTCGGGCTGCGTGGTTGCGCCACATTCGGCGATGGGTTGATAAGCGGTGGTGCTCATTTGCCCAGGATCCCCTTGAGTGCCTTGTCGATGTTCTTCGCCGGGCTGCCGGCGGCGCCCTCGCCTCCGGTCAGCGCGTCCTTGAGCTGCTTTTCCAGGCCGCGCTTGAGCGCTTCGCCGGCCACTTCCCGCCACTGCAGCGTATAGACGGGCTTGTCGAACGGGCCGGTGACCCGCAGCGGAATGGTCAGGTTGCGCAGTTCGGCCAGGTCCTTGCCATCCTGCCCGGTCGACGTGTTGACCACGCGCACGCGCGCCACGAAATCCAGCTCGCTGCGCACGAAATCGATGTTCGCCGGATTGCCCTGGTTGACGCGCAGCAGCGGCGCGGCCATGTCCAGGCGCTTGACGGTGGCCACGCCCTTGTTGAACACCAGGTCGCTTTCGAGCGAAGTGAAATCGGTCTGGCGGGTCTGGTCGTCCGGCATGGTGGGGTCGTGCGCTTCGCCACGAAACATCGCCTTCAGTTCGCGCAGCGTCTGCGCCACGTTGATGCCCTTGATGGCGCCGTCGCGCAGCCGCACCTGCATGGTGCCGGCCAGGCCGCTCTTCATGGCGTAGGTATTGGCGCCCGCCGTCTTGAGGTCGAACGCCAGGCTGCCCGTGCCGCTGAGGGTGTCCTTGCCGGCCAGGTCGGAAAGCAGCGGCTGGATCGCGATGCCGGCCAGCGACATCTTCGCCACCAGCTGGTTGCCGTTGACCGCGTCCACCGACATCACGCCGCCCAACTTGCCGCCGTACAGCGCCGCGGTCAGGGTGGAGATGTCCAGCTTGCCCTTTTCCAGCTTGATGTTCGCCGCCACCTGCTCGGCCTTCAAGCCGCGCATCACCAGTTGGCCGATCTTGATCGTGCCGCTGGCGGTCGGCCCCACCAGGCCCGACAGGTTGATGCTGTCATCGGCCGCGGCCGGCGCGGGCTGGGGCTTGGCCGGCGGCTTGGATTCGTCCTGCTTGCCGTCGCCGGCCGGCTTGGGCGGCGCGCTGGCGCCGGCCGGCGGCGCCAGCTTGTCGAGGTCCAGCGTATCGACGGCCAGCGCGAAGGTCACGCGCGGCACCGCCGACAACGCCGCGATGTCGGCGCTCAGATCGAACTTGCCGCCCTCGAGCACGGCGTTGATCCTGGCATTGGCCTGGTCCTTCAGCAGGTTGGCGCCGACGCTGCCGATCACCGGGATCTGCAGGCTGCCCTTGGGCAGCCCGGGGTCGGTGATGTTGACGTCGCCCTTGAGCGCCGACAGGCCGATACTGCGCTGCAGCAGGTTCAGCGTCACCGGCGAGGCGAAGGTCGACTTGACCACCCGCTCGCCCTGCTTGAGCGTGCTGTCCAGCTTGGCCTCCTTGATGTCGAGCTCGCCGGCGTTGCCGCTGATGCCGTTCAGGCCGAAACTCGCATCCAGTTCCTGGGTGCGCACGCGGCCGCTCAGGGCGTCGCCGCTGGCGTTGGTCGGGGAAATGTTCAGCGCGGGCGCGTCGACCGCCAGCTCGAAGGGACCGCCGGGCATGGCGCCCTTGGCGCGCACCGCCAGCTTGTCGATCTGCAGTTCGGTCTTGTGCGGGTCCACGGCCAGCTTGGGCATCGCCACGCTGGCCTCGACATTGGTCAGCTTGGTGGCCGTATCGACGATATCGCCCTGGAACAGGATCTCCAGGCCGGCCACGTCGAGCGACGAGGTCATGCCGTTGAACGCCACGTTGCCGCGCGCGGCCAGGCTCTTGGCCTGCGCGCCGGGCAGCCGCCCTTCCATGCGCAGGTCCAGCTTCTGCGCCGCGTAGCGCTTGGCCAGCGGATCGAGCGTCAGTTGCGCCTGGCCCGTGAGGCCGGCATCCAGCCGCGGGTTGCCGCCCTCGACCCGCGCCGACAGGCTGACGTCGAAAGGCTGGTTATAGGTCACCCGGCCGGTGGCCGCGTTCAGCTTGGTGATGGCGACCGCCATGCCGCTCATGGCGTCCTGCAGCTGGATCTCGCCGTCCTTCAGGTCCAGGCCTGCGATATCGATCTGCATGCTCTTGGGCGTGGTCACGGTGCCGTTGACGATGGCCTGCGCCGTGCCGGTGATCGCGCCGGCGGTGGCCTCGGCGGCGTTGCCGGGCACATCGGTGCTCTGGACCGAGCCGCCCACCAGGTTCTCGAAATTGAAATGGCCATCCTTGCCGCGGATGACGCGCGCCTTGAAGCCGTTGATGGTGACATGGTCGACCACCAGGCTGTTCGACAGCAGCGGCCACACCGCCACCGCCAGCCGCATGCTGTCGATGGAGGCGAAGACGTCGGGGCTGTTCGGCTCGGACAGCGACACCCCCTGCACCGCCAGGCCTATGCGCGGAAACAGCGACAGCTCGATCTCGCCTTCGATGTTCAGCGTGCGCTCATAACGCGCCTGCACCGCCTCTTCCAGCTTGTACTTGTAGGCGTTGGGATCGAATGTCAGCAAAAAGATGGCCAGGCCGACGACGGCCACGACAACCAACACCACCAGGCCAATCACAATTCGCTTGAACCACGTTTTCATTGCTGCCCCGTCGAGACCTCGACTTGGAATGTTCCTGAAAAAGCCTGCCGCGCCGAAGCGGGCAGTCGCATGCGCGCCCGCGCCGCCCTGCCCGATCCGCCTGCTCCGCGCGGCGGGTGGCTGGCGCCCGCCCTGGCCACGCATGGCCGGGGCAGGATCTCGATTGGGGGTGGAACGTCGGCGAGCCTGAGGTCCGGACGCAGTGCGCCGGAATACCGCTATCGTAACAAATCAGGGAGCGAACCCGCGGTCGCGCCGCGTGGCCGCGCGACCGGTTCGAGCATAAGGGAATCCCGCCACGCTCGAAAGTAAGCTCTTGCTGGTATTTCAGACGAGAAGAAAGCACCTTTCTACGACATTGGATATCGCCCGCGGTTCATTATTTAGGCATTGACCTAAGTATTTGGGCGGCCCTAAACTTGGCGCCATGCCCAACCAAGCTGCCCAGCTCAGCCAGGTCTTCCAGGCCTTGTCCGACCCGACCCGGCGCGCCGTACTCGAGCGCCTGTGCCAGGGTTCCGCCGCCATGACCGAACTGGCGCGGCCATTCAACATGGCCCTGCCTTCGTTCTCGCAGCATCTGGACGTGCTCGAGCGCTGCGGCCTGGTGCGATCCCGGAAAAGCGGCCGCGTGCGCATCTACACCCTTGCGCCGCAACCGCTGGGCATGGCGGAACACTGGATGACCCGGCAACGCGCGATCTGGGAGCGCCGCCTCGACCAACTGGACCTGTATCTGCAGGATCTGAAGGAGCAGAAGCGATGACCCGACAGCATTCCACCCAACCCTACCCCAAGCTGGACCTCGTCCTCGAGCGCATCGTCGATGTGCCGCCCACCCTGGTCTGGCAGGCCTGGACCCAGCCCGAGCATCTCAAGCATTGGCTCACCCCGGCGCCCTGGCAGACCATCCGCTGCGACGTCGACCTGCGCCCCGGCGGGCGCTTCCGTTTCGTGATGCGCTCGCCCGAAGGCGAAGAACACACGCACGACTGCTGCTACCTTGAAATCGCCGAAGGCAGCAGGCTGGTCTGGACCAACGCCCTGCTGCCCGGCTTCCGGCCGGCCGGCGGCGGCGGCGACGTACCGGCCTTCACCGCCGTCATCCGCATCGAACCCCACGCCCAGGGTACGCGCTACACGGCTACCGCCATGCACGGCACCGAGGCCGGCTGTCGCCAGCACAGCGACATGGGTTTCCACGACGGCTGGGGCGCGGCGCTGGACCAGCTGGTGGCGCACGCCCGGAGCATGTAGCCATCCTGGGCCACCACGAAAAAAGCCCTCCGGTGGAGGGCTTTTGTTCCGGACAACCGGGCATCAGCCAGCAGCCTTGCTCAATTTCTTTCGTACCGTGATACCGCCGGGCGTGAAGTACACCGAACTGCTGCCCTTGGTTTTCATTTCCCAGAGCGATTCGTGCATGTACATCAAATCGGAAGGCAGATAACCGCCGTCCACGACCGCGCGATAGACCTTGTCCCGGAAAGGCTCGATGGTCCTGGCCTTGACCCGGAACACCCGGACCTGTTCCTCGGGCACCGGCTGGCCGCTCATCAGCTTGTTGAAGGTAGTTGCTGCGACCACGCCCGTTGTCGGATCAAGCAGCAATCTGTTATTGCCGGATTTGTACATGATCTGCGCGTGGTTGCCTACCGCGCCGCCGTCCATGCCGATCGGGCGGATGCCTTTTTCCTTCAAGCCGCCGTAGAGATAGCCCATCAGAAACACCAGGTTCCCGCAATTCAGGTACTGGGATTTCTCGATCGCGTCATAGGCGACCGCAGAGGAGCTGCCGTATTCGGCGAAATTGGCCGCGGCCACCGTCGCCAGAACCGCGCGCAGCGTGGGTTCGTCGACCACGCCGAAATCCTCGCCCAGCACCTCGGTCAATTCGGGCTGGCACGCAGGCAGTATGCCGTCGACGCTGCCGGTTCGCCGTACCGTGCCCATCGCCTGCTCGTCCAGGCACTGCAACACGATTTCGTCGAAACGCTCCGGCTGGTCCTCGCGGGCCTGCAGGGCGAGCCCGCCCGCCCCGGCCAGCGCCACGAAAGCAATGGCCAAGTATCGTATCCTGATCATCCCTGTATATCTTCTTGTCTCGCCTCGCGGCCCGGCAAACCCGCGCATATGGCGCGAGCGCCCGCGCAACCGCATTTCGGCATGAATTCCGCGGCGAGTTTACTGCATCGGAAACGGGTATCCGCATAATATGCGTCCAATATGCTCAATACCGCCCTACGCTATTTCCTGGAAGTCGTCGACGCCGGCTCGCTGACCCTGGCCGCGCAGAAGCTGCACGTCGCCCCCTCGGCGGTCAGCCGCATGGTGCGCAAACTGGAGGACGAGCACCAGGCGCAGTTGTTCGACCGCCACGCGCGCGGCATGGTGCTGACCGAGGCAGGCCAGTTGCTCAAGGCCTATGCGCGGCGCGCCTCGCTGGATGCCGAGCGGGCCCGCGCGGAGATCCGCGAACTGAGCCAGATCGGACAGAAACTGATCCGCGTCTCGGCCAACCAGGCGTTCGGCCGCGAACTGCTGCCGCGCGTCATCGGCGAGTTCCGCGAAATCGAACCGACGGTGCGCTTCGAGCTGAATATCCTGCAGTCGTCCGAGATCAATCGCCGCGTGCGCGAGGGCGAGGACGATATCGGCCTGAGCTACAACCTGGCCCCGCCGCAGGATGTCCACGTGCAATACGCGCGCCGCATGCCGCTGTTTGCCGTGATGGCGCCGCACCACCCGCTGGCCGGCCGCGAGATGCTGTCCATGCGGGACATCGGCGACTATCCGGTAGTACTGATGGGGCCGGGCAGCACCAACCGCTTCTTCATCGACCTGTGCTGCATGCACGAGAAGATCGAGCTGAACATCGCGATGACGTGCAACAACCAGGGCGCCATCCAGACCTGCTGCCAGCAATGGGGCGCGATCAGCTTCTCGGGCGACCTGACGGTCATGACGCCCACCGAGCGCGGCGAGCTGGTGTCCATCCCCATGGCCAACAGCGAGCTGCACCAGCGCATCATGCACATCCAGACCATGGCCGGCCGGCAACTGCCCGCCAGCGTCGGGCGCTTCGTGCAGGCGCTGGCCTCGCGCATCGACGCCTCGTACGCCGATCCGGCCTGGCTGGCCGCCGGACGCGGTTCGGGCGCGCTGTGAAGGGTGCCTGTTCCCGCGGGGAGGCCAGGGTGCCTGTCCCCGCGGGGACAGGCACCGTCTTGGCCGTCAACCGTTCATAGCGTAGAGCGGTGTGCCTGTCCCAGTGGGGACAGGCACACCTCGCCGCGGATGTCAGCGCCCGTCCGAGGGCAGACCCACCCTGCCGCAGGTGTCAGCCCCATCCGGGACAGGCGCCCTGCACGGTCGCCCGCGGCGCAAGCGCCGCTACAGCCCCTCGGCCCAGTCCGGCTCCTGCCAGGCGGCCGCGTCGTCCAGCGGCCAGACCGGCCGCGGCAGGCGCCTGAAGGCGATCTGCTTGAGATTGGGCGTGGTCAGGCCCGGGCTGTCCACGTCGTGGATGCGGTCGTTCGGGAAGAATTCGTCGAATCCGGCGCGGTAGTGGCCACGGCTCTTGACCACCACATGCCGGGCCTGCGCGATATCGATGCCATGCATCTCCAGCATGGCCGGCTCGGCCAGCTGGCGGCGCAGGCTGCCCACCACCACGCGCATGCCCGAATCGACCAGCTCCAGCAGGCACGATGCGCCCAGCGAGAATTTGCGGCCGCGCAGAATGCCGCGCCGCCCCATGCCCTCGCCGTCGGTCAGCCTGAGCACGCGCGCGCGCGCCTGGTAGCGTCGCGCATAGTCGGTTTCGACGCGATTGAACACCGCGTCGAACTCGGCGCCTTCGCCCAGCCGCGTGGCCTGCGCGGCCAGTTCGGGGTCGACGAACACGCCCAGCACCACGCCGGGAATGCGCGCCTCGTGGAACGCCCGCAGCAGCCAGGTCGTGTTGCCGCCGCCGCCGCCGCCCGGATTGTCGGCCACGTCCGCGAACAGCAGGGGCTGGCTGGCGGCGCCCGCCAGCTCGACCGCGCGCGCCACCTCGACCGTGTCGGCCACGTAGCGCTTGCGATCGGCCCAGCCGGCCCGCGCGAGCCGCAGCGCCGCGCGGCGCGCAGCCTGCAGGTCGCCGCGCGCGGTAACGGTCACCGTCAGGCCGCACTTGGGCAGGTCCGAGAATACGAACCCCGAGCACACCGACACATTGGCGATCGGACCTTCGCCGGGCTTTTGCATCAGCGAGGCGCCCAGCGCCACCAGGTCGGCATAGGGGCCGCTGGCGGTCGACAGGGTGACCGACGGCGGCGTCAGCGGCAGGCGCACATAGGCCGACACCATGCGCGTGCCGCCCAGGATCTCGTGGATCATGTCGGCGGCGTCGGCGGCGCGCTCGCGCTGGTCGACGTGCGGGTTGGTGCGATAGGAGATCAGCCCGTCCAGCGCCTCGACGGTCTGTTCGGACACATTGCAGTGCAGGTCGTGGCTGGCGACGATCGGCACCTGCGGCCCGACGATGGCCCGCAGCCGGCCCATCAGCTCGCCCTCGGTATCGTCCTGGCCCTCGGCGGAGGACGCCCCGTGGTTGGCCACGTACACGGCATCGACCGGCAATGCCGCGCGCAGGCGCGTCTCGACCTCCTCCAGGAAGGCGCGCCACACACTGGCGCTGGCCGGACCACCCGGCGGCGCGCCGATCACGATCAGGGGCGCCGGCGTCCACGCACCCAGCTCGTCCATGCGGGCATAGAAGCCCGGCACTTCGCTGGGCAAGCGGCTGGCGCCGCGCGCCAGCCGCGTGATGTCCTCGCCCTGCTCCCAGCATTGCGCCAGGAAGTCCGCCTCGACGGACAGCGGGGAGAAGGCGTTGGACTCCAGGTGGAAACCGAGGATGGCCACTTTCGGGGCGTTACTGCTCATGTGAATCTCCGCTTCCGCTCAAGCCTTGTGCAGCGTGTAGAACAGCGACATCTGGGGTTGGAAATCCTTCCACTCGCTGCGCAGGGCCGAGACCGGATAGGTGGCGCCCAGCGGAATGTACGGCACGTCCTCGAACACTTGCAGCTGGATCTCGCGGCAGATCTTCTTCTGCGCTTCCAGATCTGGCGCGTTGAACCAGTCGATGCGCAGCTGCTCCAGGCGCTCGCTGGTGGGCCAGCCGAACCAGGCCTGCTTGCCGTTGCCGCGCATGGGCAGGTGGCCGGCCGGATCCAGGTTGTTCGGACCGGTGTTGCCGGTGAACGCCACGCTCCAGCCGCCGGCCGACACGGGCTCCTGGCTGTTGCGGCGCTGCACGGCGGTGCCCCAGTCCATGGTCTGCAGGTCCACATTGAAGCCCAGGCGCTTGAACAGGTCCGCCGTCACCAGCGCGGCGGCGTGCCAGGTGGGGAAATCGACCGGATCGAGCAGCACCACCTTCTCGCCGTTGTAGCCGGCGGCCTTGATGGCGGCGCGCGCCTTCTCGATGTCGCGCTTGCCGGTCAGCTTCTCCATGCCGGCGTCGCTGTCCATCGGCGAGCCGGGCACGAACACGCCGCAACGGTCGCTCCAGTACTCCGGGAAATCGGCGCCGTTCATGGCGGTCATGTACTCGGTCTGGTTCACCACGCTGAGCACCGCGCGGCGGATTTCCACGTTGTTGAACGGCGCTTGCAGGTGGTTGAAGCGCATCACGCCAATGGTGGGCAGGCTGCGCTTGACCAGCTTGATGTTGGGATCCTGGGTCAGGATGGGCAGGAAGTCGCTGTCCACCATCTCGACGCCATCGACCTCGTTGGCCTGCAGCGCGGCGATGGCGGTGGCGCGATCGGGAATGATGTGCCAGTGCACTTCGTCGACATGGGCGATCTTCGGCCCGGCGGTGAAGTCGGGCTTGCGGTCGTCCTTGCGCGGCGCGTAGCCGGCGAACTTCTCGTACACCACGCGCGAGCCGGACACCCATTTCGCGGCCGCGAAGGTGAACGGGCCGCTGCCCACCATTTCCTTGACCGCCTCGGTTTCCGGCTGCGAGGCCAGGCGCTCGGGCATGATGCACGCCATGCTGCCGGACTGGCGGCCCAGCGCATGCAGGATGAGCGGGAAAGGCTTGCTCAGCTTGAACTGGATCGTCTTGTCGTCCGGCGCGGTCAGCGACTCGGTCGCCTGCATCAGCGACCGGCCCATCAGGTCGCGCTTGGACCAGCGCTTGATGCTGGCCACGGCGTCCTGCGCCCGCACCGGCGAACCGTCATGGAACGTCAGCCCGTCGCGCAGGGTGATCTTCCACAGCAGGCCATCGTTTTCGCTGGTATGGCCGGCGGCCATCTGCGGGCTGGGCTGGTACTGCGAATCCAGGCCGAACAAGGTGTCGAACACCAGTTGCGCGTGCACCTGGGTCATCGCCACGGTGGTGAACATCGGATCCAGCAGCGCCAGGTCGGCCTGCGGGACCCAGCGGAACGTGCTCTTGCCCGGCGCGGCCCAGGACATGCCGGGCAAGGCCCAGGCGGCCGCCGTAGCGGAGGAAGCCAGCAGGAAACTTCTACGATCCATTGTCTATCTCCCAGATAAAGGAAAAACGATCCCGGGCCAGGCGGCGTCCCGACGGACGCCCGCCGGCCCTAATACGCGCCGCCGATGCGGTGCCGCGCCACGAAATGCCCCGCTCCGACCTGCTCCAGCGGCTTGACGATGGGCTCGTCGCCCACCGGCCGGGCCGGGCTGGGCAACTCGCTCAATTCCAGCGTGATGCTGCGCCGCGCGCCGGGGTCGGCGATCGGCACGGCCTGCATCAATTTCTTCGTATAGGGGTGCTGCGGGTTCTCGAAGATGGCCTGGCGCGGGCCGATCTCGACGATCTGGCCCAGGTACATCACCGCCACCCGGTGGCTGATCCGCTCGACCACCGCCATGTCGTGCGAGATGAACAGATAGCTCACGCCCAGGTCGCGCTGCAGGTCGATCAACAGGTTGACGATCTGCGCCTGGATCGACACGTCCAGCGCCGACACCGACTCGTCGGCGATCAGCACCTTGGGGTCGACCGACAGCGCGCGCGCGATGCAGATGCGCTGCCGTTGCCCGCCCGAGAACTCGTGCGGCCAGCGCTGCATCATGGCCGCGTCCAGGCCCACCCGCTCGAACAGCTCGGCCGCCCTGCGGTCGGCCTGCGCGCCGCTGTACAGGCTGTGGATCAGCATGGGTTCCTTGACGCAATCGCCCACGCGCATGCGCGGGTTGAGCGAGGCGAACGGATCCTGGAACACGAACTGCATGTTGCGGCGCAGGGCGCGCAGCGAGGCGGGATCCTCCTGGCGCACCGGCTTGCCCTCGAACTCGATCTGGCCGCGCGTGGTCCTGGCCAGCCTCAGCAGGGACCGGCCGGTCGATGTCTTGCCGCAGCCCGACTCGCCCACCAGCGACAGGGTCTCGCCGGCATGCAGGTCGAAGCTGACCTGCTCGACGGCATGCACGCGCTTCCTGACCCGCGCGAAAACGCCGCCGCGCACATCGAAGCGCGTCACCAGGTCGCGCACCCGCAGCACTACCTTGTCCGACGGCGCCACGGCGGGCGGCTCGGCCGCGGGACGGGCCTGCGCGTCGCCCAGCAGCGCGAAGCGCGCCGGCGCCGTCGTGCCCTGCATGGCGCCCAGGCGCGGCACCGCCGCCATCAGCGCCTTGGTGTAGGGATGGCTGGGCGCGTTGAACAGGCCGTGCACGTCGTTGTTCTCGACCACGTCGCCCTTGCGCATGACCAGCACGCGATCGGCCACTTCGGCCACCACGCCCATATCGTGCGTGATGAAGATCACGCCCATGTCCATCTCGCGCTGCAGTTCGCGGATCAACTGCAGGATCTGCGCCTGGATCGTCACGTCCAGCGCCGTGGTCGGCTCGTCGGCGATCAGCAGCGCCGGCTTGCAGGACAGGGCCATGGCGATCATGACCCGCTGGCGCATGCCGCCCGACAGTTCGTGCGGATAGCGGCCCAGGATGCTGGCGGAATCGGGGATGCGCACCTGATCCAGGATGCGCTTGGCCGCCGCCCGGGCCGTCCTGGCGTCGCAGGCCTGGTGCAGGCGGATGGCCTCCACGATCTGCGCGCCGACGGTGAACACCGGATTGAGCGAGGTCATGGGCTCCTGGAAGATCATGCCCAGGTCGTTGCCGCGCATGGCGCGCATGCTGTCCTCGGAGGCGGCCGCCAGATCCACGGCCTCGCCCGCGCCGCGGTAGAAGGTCATGCGCCCGCTTTCGATGCGTCCGCCGCCGAACTCGACCAGGCGCATCACCGCCAGCGAGGTCACCGATTTGCCTGAACCCGATTCGCCCACGATGGCCAGCGTCTCGCCGCGATCCACGTGCAGGCTCAGCGACTTGACGGCATGAAACGTATTGGCGCCGCGGCCGAAAGCGACCGAGAGGTTTTCCAGCTCCAGCACGCGCCGGCTTTGTGTCGTCGTTGTGGTCATCGCTCAGATCCTCTTGGCCATGCGCGGATCGACCGCATCGCGCAACCCGTCGCCCAGCATGTTGATCGCCAGGATCGTGATGGACAGGAACACCGCGGGAAAGGCGATCAGGTGCGGCTTGATCTGCCACAGCGCCCGGCCTTCGGCCATGATGTTGCCCCACGACGGCACCGACGGCGGCACGCCCGCGCCGATGAACGACAGGCTGGCCTCGGCCAGGATGGCCACGCCGCAGATGTAGGTGGCCTGCACCATCAGCGCGGCCAGCGTGTTGGGGAAGATATGCCGCGCGACGATACGCAGGCGGCTGGCGCCCGCGGCCACCGCCGCCTCGACATACGGCTGCTCGCGCAGCGACAGCACCAGCCCGCGCACCAGGCGCACCACGCGTGGCACTTCGGCGATGGTGATCGCGATGATCACGTTCTGCAGCGAGGCGCGGGTCAGCGCGATCAGCGCGATCGCCAGCAGGATGGTGGGAATCGACATGAAGCCGTCCATGATGCGCATGACCACGGCGTCGACCCAGCGCACGAAGCCCGCGGCCAGGCCGATCACCACGCCGATCACGGTGGACAGCGCGGCGACGGTGAAACCCACGATCAGCGAGACGCGGGCGCCGTAGATCACGCGCGAATACACGTCGCGGCCGAGCAGGTCGGTGCCGAACCAGAACTGCTCGCTCGGCGCGCGGGTGCGGTGGATGGGCGAGAGCGCGGTGGGATCCACCGTGCCCAGCCAGGGCGCGCAGACCGCCATCAGGAACAGCAGCAGGAGCAGCCCGCCGCCTACCGCCGTGGTCGGGTGGCGCTTGAGAAAGCCGGCAATATTGCGCATCAGTATTTGATCCTCGGGTCGAAGGCGCGATAGAGCAGATCGACCAGCAGGTTGACCAGCACGTACATGAAGCTGAACAGCAGGATCACCCCCTGGATGACCGGGTAGTCGCGCCTCAGGATGGCGTCGACCACCAGCCGGCCCAGGCCGGGGATGGAAAACACGGTTTCCGTCACCACGGTGCCGCTGATCAGCAGGGCCACGCCGCTGCCGATGACGGTGATGATGGGTACGGCCGCGTTCTTGAGCGCGTGGCGAAACAGCAGGCCGCGGTTGCCCACGCCCTTGGCGCGCGCCGTGCGGATGTAATCCTGCGACAGGGTTTCGAGCAGCGTGGCGCGCGTGATGCGGGTAATCAGCGCCACATAGACGCTGCCCAGCGCCAGGGCGGGCAGCACCAGGGTGTGCACCGAGGCCCAGAAGCCGGTGGCCAGCGGCACGTAGCCCTGCACCGGGAACCAGCGCAGCTGCAGGCCGAAGATCCACGCCAGCAGGTAGCCCACCGCGAACGACGGCACCGAGAAGCTGAACACCGCCAGCACCATGATGCCGCGGTCCTGCAGGCGGTTGTGCTTCCAGGCCGCCAGCGCGCCGATGGGGATGGCGATCACGACCGAGACGAGCAGCGTCATCAGCATCAGCGAGAACGTGGGCACGAGGCGCTGGCCGATCATGTGGCTGACCGGCAGGCCGGTGAACAGCGAGGTGCCCAGGTCGCCATGCAGCACGTCCCAGCTCCAGCCCGCGAAGCGTTGCAGGAACGGCTGGTCCAGGCCCAGGGTGGCGCGGATGCGCGCGATGTCCTGGGGCGTGGCGTCCTCGCCGGCCAGCAGGGCGGCCGGGTCGCCGGGCGCCAGGTCCAGCAGGCCGAAGACGAACAGCGCGACGAACAGCATGACGGGCAAGGTCATGAGCAGCCGCCGCAATGTGTACGAAAGCATTGAATCCCCTTCCAGTGAGAACAGGCCACCGGCCCGGCCGCTGTCGGCGCGAGCCGGGCACGCCGGGCCGCGACGACTTGCGGCGCATTCTAGATAGGGGTGAGCATTCCAACCATATCAATATTCTTAAAAAAGCGTTGCTTTTATTAGAATCATCACGCAAAGCCTTGCCAGCGCTGGGCGCACGCGGATACGGGTCGGCCGCCGCCTAGGGTATCCCCCTAGGCGCGCGGCGCGGCATGGCGCCCTGTTCAGCCGGCCCGGGCGTGCCGGCACTCTTCGCGCAGGGCCTCGGCGAACAGGCGGTGGGGCGCGCTGCCCTGGCTTTCGTGGCGCATGAACACGGCGATCGGTGGCAAGTGCCACGTGAACGAGAACGGCACGATGGCCACGCCGGCCACGCTGACCAGCTCGTCGGCGATGTCGGCCGGCACGATCGACAGGGCCTGGTCGCTGGCGGCGATCAGTTCGCCGATCAGCTTGGCCGAATGGCATTCGGTGGTGGCGGCCGGCGGCCGGATGCCGGCCTGCATGAACAGGCTGGCGACCTGGTCGCGCATGGCGGTCTGCGGCACGCCCAGGATCCAGTCGAGTTCGGCCAGGGCCTTCCAGTCGAGCGCGCGGCGGGCCAGCCGCGCGGCCAGCCGGCGGCTGGCGATCAGGCGCGGCTGCTGCACGTAGAGCGGCTCGAAGACTATGCCCTCGACGTCCAGCGCCGGGCCGGCTCGCGCCACCACGACGTCCAGGCTGTGGTCGCGCAGGCCGGCCAGCAGCTTGCCGCTGATGCCGTCGTGCACGCTGGCGGCGAGCCTGTGATCGGCGCGCTGGGCGCGTCCGATGGCCGCGGCGATCAGGCGGCTGGAGACGAACGGCGTCACGCCCAGGTGCAGGCGCGCCGTGTAGCCCGACGCGGACGCCCCCATGTCGTCCACCAGATGGCGCAGGTCGTGGATGATGGCCTCGGCGCGGGCCAGCACCACCAGGCCCAGCGGCGTGGGCGTCATGCCGCGCGCGGTGCGCTGGAACAGCGGCGCCCCGAACATGTCCTCCAGCTCGCCCAGCGCGTTGGTGACCGCCGGCTGGCTGGTGGACAGCTGCTGCGCGACGCGCGTCAGCGATCCCAGTTGCCGTACGTGCAGCAGCAACTGCAGATGGCGCATCTTCAGGCGCGAAGTGAGCCGGCGGACGATCTCGGCGGCGTCGACGGAAGGAGAATCGGCCATAGGGACGGAACGCAGGAATATCACCAAAAAGTTATGCCTATATCTTAAAACAAAATAGTTTGCTTATATCTTGTGCCTAGAATGGGCCATGCGTAACAGGCCGGGCGCCGCGCACAGGCGCCGCCACCCTTCGAGGACGACATGAAAGACACCGACCGCCAAGCCGCACTGGATTACCACGCCTATCCCCATCCCGGGAAAATCTCGGTCACGGCCACCAAGCCCCTGGTCACGCAGCGCGACCTGAGCCTGGCCTACTCGCCGGGCGTGGCCGCCGCCTGCGAGGAGATCGTCGACGATCCGGTGAACGTGTTCCGCTACACGGGGCGGGGCAACCTGGTGGGGGTGATCACCAACGGCACGGCGGTGCTGGGGCTGGGCAACATCGGCGCGCTGGCCTCCAAGCCGGTGATGGAAGGCAAGGCGGTGCTGTTCAAGAAGTTC